>ERZ827452.182-NODE-182-length-97389-cov-73.562743_pt1 | contig 97389 bp, 75 predicted proteins | sample MGYA00519866_ERZ827452 | MGnify/ENA primary metagenome ERZ827452 (study PRJEB31778, sample SAMEA3449307) | human gut metagenome | biome: human gut; feature: human-associated habitat; material: faeces | place: United Kingdom | collected 2010/2012 ... | reverse complement strand
TGCACCATTAGCTCAGTTGGTAGAGCACCTGACTCTTAATCAGGGTGTCTAGGGTTCGAGTCCCTAATGGTGTACCACATGCCGAATCGCAATCGCGGTTCGGTATTTTTGTGTCCGGAAAACGGCACGCGCGACAAATTTTCTTCCCTAAAGGTGCGGAAAACCCTTGTCGGACAGGGCGAAAATATGGTATAATACACTGGTTGTGTCTGTAAAGGACGCTTCATTCGGTATGCCTGTCTTTTTCGGGCATATGAAGGAGGAAATGCCTTTGACCCTGCGCGAAGAAGCGCCGATGACCAAAGATGATGCACGCCGCCTGAATCCACTCCAGATGGCGTATATCGGGGATACGGTCTATGATTTGCTGACCCGGTCGCGACTGCTGTACCGGGGGTATAATCTGCATCACTGCCATCAGGCAGCGGTCACGGTCGTCAATGCGCACGCACAGGCGGAGGCTTTGACACGCATCGAGGGAGCGCTGACCGAGGAAGAGAACGCCATTGTCCGCCGCGGGCGCAATACCCACGCGCACCACGCTGCGCCTCGAAATCAGACCGCCATGGACTATCAGGCAGCAACGGCCCTGGAAGCCCTCGTCGGGTATTTGTACCTGACTGGGCAGGAGGCACGGTTGCTTGAACTGTTCCGAAAAAGTCAGGAGGTTGCATCATGCCCCGCTCAACCATGAAAGTTGCCCTGATTCGCCATACGCTTTCGCCGGAGGAGGTCGTGGCGCTCGGCGCTCGGCTGTGCTATTCCCGCGCGACAGTGGACAGCTTGCAGCAGCGCGTCAGCCGTGACGACCAGAGCGAGTTCGTCAGCCGGATTTTGTCGATGGGGCATGAATCCGTGCTGGAACATGCCAGCTTCACCTTTGCGATGGAGGGCGTTTCGCGCGTCCTGCTGGCACAGATTACCCGCCACCGGCTCGCCAGCTTTTCGGTGCAGAGCCAGCGCTACGTCAGCTACGAGAAGGGCTTCGGCTACATCGTTCCGCCGAAAATCGAGGCGCTGGGTGAAGATGCTGTCGCGGAGTTTGAGCGGCAGATGGACACCATGCACCAGTGGTATACTGGGTGGCAGGAGAAGCTCGGCGCGGGTGAGGGCGGCAATGAGGATGCCCGGTTCGTGCTGCCCGGCGCTTGCGAAACGCGCATGATGGTAACAATGAATGTGCGCGAGCTGCGGCACTTCTTCAGCCTGCGCATGTGCAGCCGCGCGCAGTGGGAAATCCGCGCGCTGGCGACGGAGATGCACCGCCTGTGCATGGAAATTGCCCCGGCGCTGTTTGCGGACGCGGGGCCCGGATGTCTGCGCGGCGCGTGTCCGGAAGGGGAAAAATCCTGCGGCAAGGCAGGGGAGATTCGCCGGACAAGGCGCGAATGGCTCGATTCGCTGGCAGACGAACAGAAAAAGCAGAATCAATCAACCGACAATGAATAAGAATAGAGGAATTTGAAATATGGCATACTATGACAATGCACCGTCCCACAAGCCGCAGGGCAAGAAGTCCTTTGGGCGCGAAAAGTGGGTGGAAGAAGGCTCGGAGTACCGCGGGGCGCGCCACGGCGGCCGTCCCAGCGGCAAGCGCGACGACAATCGGGCGTATGGCGAGAAGAAGTCGTTCGGCGATCGCAAGCCTTATGGCGAGAAGAAGTCGTTCGGCGACCGCAAGCCTTACGGCGAGAAGAAGTCCTATGACGACCGGAAGTCTTACGGCGAGAAGAAGTCGTTTGGCGACCGCAAGCCCTACGAGCGCCGCGACCGCTATGATCGCCGCCCGGAAATGGCCGACGAGCGTCCGGCACCGTCCTATCGCGATTCGGAGTACCGCCCGGTGGCTGTTGCGCCCGTGATGGCGCAGCCCGTGGCGGAAGAAGCAGTGCAGGAGAACCTGCTGGCAGGGCGCAACCCGATTCGTGAGGCGCTCAAGGCTGGTCGTGATATCGAAAAGCTGCTGGTGCAGAAGGGCGAGCTGACCGGCTCTGCGCGCGAAATCGTGCAGATGGCGAAGGAAGCGCACATCCCGGTGCAGGAAGTGGAACATCAGCGCCTGAACGAGCTGGCGAAGAACCATCAGGGCATGGTGGCGTTCGCGTCGGCGTACCAGTACAGCACGGTCGAGGCGATGCTGGCGGAAGCGGAGGAAAAGGGCGAAGAACCGTTCCTGATTCTGCTGGACGGCATCACCGACCCGCACAATCTGGGCGCGATTATCCGCAGCGCCGAGTGCGTGGGCGCGCACGGTGTGATTGTGCCGGAACGCCGCGCAGTCGGGCTGACCCCGGCGGCAGTCAAGGCATCCGCGGGCGCGATTGAGCACATCAAGGTTGCGCGCGTTGTGAACATGACCCGTGTGATTGAAATGCTCAAGGCGCGCAACATCTGGACATACGCGCTGACGATGGACGGCACGGACTACGAGAAGGTCAACTTCAAGGGCGGCGTGGCGCTGGTTGTCGGCAGCGAGGGCGAAGGCATCAGCCATCTCGTGCTGGAAAACTGCGACCAGAAGGTGTCCCTGCCGATGGCGGGGCATCTGGACAGCTTGAATGCGTCCGTTGCGGCGGGCGTGGTGATGTACCGCGTGCTGTCCAGCCGCCGGGCATGAAACCGCTGCTAATTGTCGATGGCTACAACGTCATTGGCGCGTGGAGCGAGGCGGAGAAAAAGGGCTGGCCGCTGGACGAATCGCGCGACCGGCTGATGCGCCAATTGGAGGACTACGCCGGATTTTCGGGCGAGGAAATCCTGCTGGTGTTCGATGGTTACCAGTCTGAGCGCACGACGACGACCGAGGAGAAGCACGGCGATTTGACGCTGATTTTCACCCGCCACGGCGAAACGGCAGACAGCTACATCGAGCGCGCCGCGGCACAGACCCCGCGCTATCGGGAACTGCGCGTCGCTACGTCGGACGGGCTGGAGCAATCGCAGGTGCTGTCCAGCGGCGCGATCCGCATGACCAGCCGGGAACTGCTGCGCGAGCTGCGAGAAATGCGCAAAAGCGGCATGTCGGCGCACCAGAATCAGCCCAACATGAATCGAAACACGATTTTTTCCCGAATGCCGGAGGACATCCGCGCACGGCTGGAAAAGCTGCGGCGCGGAGAGTGAAGCGGGAGACGCGCCTTGCGCCGCCCGAAAAGCAGGTGAACAGTTTGTCAGACGATCGAATGAATGCAATGAATCAGGACAATGACCCGATGGAGCAGGAAGAGCCGATGCTGCCGGAAGACGATGCATTTTTGCTGGATTTTCCGTTGAGACAGGCTGTGCCCGGCGAACCGGAACAGCCTGCTTCCGTGCCGCTGCTGAGCAGCAGTGCCGCCCATTCGGTCTATGAGGGCATGACGGACGAGGACGTGGTGGCGCTGTGCCGCACGGGGGACTCGGTGGCGGTGGAATATCTGCTGAACAAGTACAAGAACTTCGTCCGTTCCAAGGCGCGCAGCTACTTTCTCATCGGTGCGGATCACGAGGACATCGTGCAGGAAGGCATGATTGGACTCTACAAAGCGATTCGCGACTTCCGGCCGGAGAAACTTGCGTCCTTCCGTGCCTTTGCCGAACTGTGCATCACGCGCCAAATTATCACTGCCATCAAAACCGCGACGCGACAGAAGCATATCCCGCTGAACAGCTATGTGTCGCTCAACAAACCGCTGTACGACGAGGAAAGCGACCGCACGCTGCTGGACGTCTGCGCTGAAGGGCATTCGTCAAACCCGGAAGAGCTGATAATCAGTCAGGAGGATTTGCGCGGTATCCATCAGCGCATCGACGAGGTGCTGTCGGATTTAGAACAGGAAGTGCTGGCGGCGTATCTGGACGGGAAAAGCTATCAGGAAATCGCGGACAACCTGGGTCGTCACGTCAAGAGCATCGACAACGCCCTCCAGCGCGTCAAACGCAAACTCGAACGTTATCTGGAGGACATGGAAGCGCAGAACAACGACTAATACTATTTCCTGCATTCGCCTGCGCCATCTGCTCGCGCCTTGGCGCATTCTCATTTGGAAATAGTATGAATCCACATAAAAATATGCAAAAAAGCAGGAGAGAAACAATTTTCCTCTTGCTTTTTTGCGCTTTTTGCGCTATGATAGATGCCAAGAACAGACGAAGGGAGCAGGAACGCCATGATGAACCGTTTCGCGGTTGGTTATTATTACGCGCTGCATCAAGAAAGCAGGGCGTGATTTGGCGTATTCTCCCGGAGATGAGAAAAGCGCCCTGCTGGCCAGAACATTGGCGGCAGGGCGCTTTCGCTGTTTTATACTAATTCTCATCGAAAGCATGTCATTCGCACAGCATCTTTTCCGCCCCGGCTTTGCTTCGTTCCGCTCGCGCGTACCTCCAGTACGCCTCACTTCACTCAGCTTTGCCGGAACGAAAAATCTGCTATGCTCGATGCCATGTTTTAGAATCGAATTAGAGTGTGTTTCTAAATTCGCCCGGCAGCATTTTCGGCATCTTTTCTTGCACTTCTGCGTCTTCAAACCTCGATTTACCGCCAGTAAACCTTCGGTTTTCATCCTTGAATTGCAAGAAAATCTGCTCGAAACTGCACCGGTCTCATTTTAGAAACACACTCTAGTATCAAATTGTAGTGGACAATGATGTCCGGAAGTATGGAGGAAACACCATGATTGTCATCTTGAAGCACGAAGCACGGCAGGAACAGATTGACCGACTGAAACAATTTCTCCTTGGCATGGGGCTGCGCATCGACGAATCGAAAGGCGAAAACAGCACCATTCTGGGGCTGGTGGGCGACACGACACGCGTGGACGCCGACCTCATTTCCTCGCTGGATGCAGTGGAGGCTGTCCGCCGCGTTCAGGAACCCTACAAGAAAGCAAACCGTAAGTTCCATCCGCAGGATACGATGGTGGATTGCGGCGGCGTGACCATCGGGCATGGCTTGTTCCAGATTATCGCCGGCCCCTGCTCCGTGGAGAGCGAAGAGCAGATGGTCACGGTCGCCAAGGCGGTCAAAGCGGCGGGCGCAACGCTCCTGCGCGGCGGCGCGTTTAAGCCGCGCACCAGCCCGTATGCGTTTCAGGGCCTGCATGAGGACGGCTTGAAGCTGCTGCTGAAAGCGAAGGAAGCAACGGGACTGCCCGTTGTGACGGAAATTATGGATGCCTCGCATTTGCCGCTGTTCGACGATGTGGACGTTATTCAGGTTGGCGCGCGCAACATGCAGAACTTTGAGCTGCTGAAGGTGCTGGGCAAGACGCATAAGCCGATTCTGCTCAAGCGCGGGCTGGCGAACACGATTCAGGAGTGGCTGATGAGCGCTGAGTATATCATGGCAGGCGGCAACGACCAAGTCATCCTGTGCGAACGCGGCATCCGCACTTATGAGACGGCGACGCGCAACACGCTGGATTTGTCCTGCATCCCGGTGCTGCGCGAAAAGACGCATCTGCCAATTCTGGTTGATCCCAGCCACGCGACGGGCGTTGCGCGCCTGGTGAAGCCGATGGCGATGGCAGCGACGGCGGCGGGTGCGGACGGCTTGATGATTGAGGTACACAATGACCCGAAACACGCGCTGTGTGACGGTGCGCAGTCGCTGACGCCGGAGGAATTCGCGGACGTGGTGCGCCGTGTGCGGGGAATCCGTGCGGTGGTGGAGGAGTAAAAGGAGGAAAATCCGATGGAAGAACTGCGTTTGACGCGCCCAACGGAGGCAATGAGCGGTGAAATCTCCGCGTATCGGCAGACAATGCTGGACGCGGGCAGCGAGATGGACGGCTGCGGGCCGCTTTCGCGCATGGAAGATCCGGCGGAATGGATTGCGTTTTGCAAAACGCTGGATGAAGGAACGAACGTGCCGGAACGCTGGGTACCGGCGACGCAGTTTGTCTGCCTTCGCGGGGAGAAAATCGTCGGCATGATTCAGGTGCGGCGCGAGCTGAACGACTATCTGTGCAATTACGCGGGGCATATCGGCTATTCGGTGCGCCCGGATGAGCGGCAGCAGGGTATCGCGACGTGGATGCTGCACAACGTGCTGACGTACTGCCGCGAAATCGGCTTAAAGCGGGTGATGGTCGCCTGTGAACCGTGGAACGTGGGCAGCCGCAAGACGATTCTGCGAAACGGCGGCGTCTACGAGAAAACGGTGCATGAAGACGGCGAGAATATCGACTTGGAGCATTACTGGATTTCACTGACATGAACGAAGCGCGTCTGGCAGAAACGTCAGGTGCGCTTTTTCGATGCGAGCAGTTGAAGTTCATCTTGCAATGCCGCACGGAACTCCTCCGCCAATGGGCGAATGTCGCCGCTGGCATCGCAGCGCAGGACAATTCGCCGGACGCATCGCGCGTCGTCAATCGGCAGCAGCCGGATACCCTCGCCCGGAGCGCCCCATGTGTATTCCGGCCAGAAGCCCACGCCGCAGCCGAGCGAAATCAGGTTGCGGACGGTCGACGGCCCGGTGCACTCGTAGGCATACTGCGGCATGAATCCACTCTGCTGGCAAAGCTGGCTGCACTGCTCCCGGAAACGGCGGTTGCCCATCACGCTGATGAACTCCTGCCCGCGCAGGTCGTTCAGGCGCAGGGAGGTTTGCGCTGCGAGCGGGGAGGATTGCGGCACGGCGAGCAGAATCCGCTCATGAAACCCGTCGTCGCCGTTCGTCCCGTCCGAATCCACCAGCAGGTCATACGGTGGATGCGCTGCGTCGCTGATGCGGGGGAGCAGTGTCATTGCAAAATGCACATCCGGGTGTGTCTGGCGGAAGCGAACGGCGGCGTCCGTCACCAAATCCGACGCAGCAAGCACACACACATGCAGTGTTCGCGCCTGCTGATTCGCCATCTGCCGTATCATTTCCGGAATGTGCGAAAGTTGATTCAGCGGCTGCTGCAATTCGTCCGCCAGCCGTTGACCGTAGGGCGTGAGCGCAATGCCGCGCCCCTTGCGCGCAATCAGCGGCACACCCAATTCGCTCTCCAGCCGCTGCACCGATTTCGTCAGCGCGGGCTGCGCAATGTGCAGCGCTTCGGCGGCGCGCGTCATGTGCTGCATTTGCGCAACGGTCAGGAAGTACGTCAGCTGGGTCAGTTCCATCAATCATTCCTCCAAAATATGAATGCCATAGCAATTATATATTTTACATCATGGCTTGTCAAGCGTAAAATGAGCGATGGATTACGCACAGAAAGAAGGCATTCCTCATGAAGGATTTGACCGTCGGCAAGCCCGGCCGGGTGCTGCTGGCTTACTCGCTGCCCCTGTTCGGCAGCATCATCTTCCAACAGCTCTACAACATCGCGGACAGCTTTGTTGCGGGGCATTTCATCAGCACCGAGGCGCTTGCCGCTGTCGGCAACAGCTCCGAAATCACGCTGATTTTCATCGCCATCGCGTTCGGCTGCAACATCGGCACATCCGTCGTGACGGCGAACTTGTTTGGGCAGAAGGAAATGAAGCAGGTGCATACCTGCGTGACGACCGCGCTCATCTTCTGCGGCATTCTCGGCGTGGTACTGAGTGCTGTCGGAATGCTGACGTCCGAATGGATGCTGACACTGCTTGACACGCCTGTGGAGACGATGAAGGACTCCGTGGCGTACATCCAAATTTACCTCATGAGTTATGTTTTCCTGATGCTCTATCAGGTCGCGACGGGCATTTTCTCCGCCTTGGGGGATTCCAAAACGCCGTTCTACTTCCTCGCCGTGTCCTCGATTGCGAATATTTTTGTGGATATCCTCTTCGTCCGTGACTTCCACATGGGCGTGCCCGGCGTGGCATGGGCGACGTTCCTGTGCCAGTCCATCAGCGGCATTGTCGCCGTGATTTTCGTACTGAAGAAGGTGCGTGAGGTCGTCGGCGGCGAGAAATGCCCCCTTTTCTCCGGAGTGCTGCTGAAAAAGATGCTGATTATCGCCATCCCCAGCGCGATTCAGCAGAGCTTCATCAGCGTCGGCAACATCCTTGTGCAGCGCGTCATTAACGGCTTCGGCACGGCGTGCATGGGTGGCTACACGGCGGCAATCAAGCTCAACAACATGTTCGTCACGTCAGTGACGGCGCTGGGCAACGGCATGAGCAACTACACCAGCCAGAACCTCGGCGCGGGCAAGAACGAGCGTGTGCGCCACGGCTGCCGCAGCGGCGTCGCCATCGGCATGACGATGGGCGCGATTTTCGCGGTTGTGTTCTACGTCTTTGCGAAACCGCTGGTTTATGCGTTTATCAGCGACGGCAATCTGGAAGCAGTCGATGTCGGCGTGGACTTCCTGCATATTGTCACGCCGTTCTATATGTTCCTGTCGATTAAGCTGATGGTGGACGGCGTGCAGCGCGGTGCGGCGCGGATGCTGCAATTCATGATTGCGACGCTGTCGGACTTGTTCCTGCGGGTGGTGCTGTCGTTTACGCTGTCGCCGATTTTCGGGATTCGCGGCGTGTGGTATTCGTGGCCGGTCGGCTGGGTCGTCGGGATTGTGCTGTCGGCGACGCTGTACTTGGTTTGGGCGCGTAAATTAACGGCAGGGGAAGAAAAAACGCCGGTAAAGGCAGAGTAAGGGAAGTGCGCTCAAGCCTGGACGCCGAAAAAGGGTCAAGGGACAATGTCCCTTGCGGGGTCAAGGGGCGGAGCTCCCTTGTGGGGTTTGGGGCAACGCCCCAACTGCTCCACGGGCGACCAATTCCAAGGAAGTCGCCAACAAAGGCGCAGGCAGCGAAGCGTCCCTGCCACTAATACTATTTCCAGATTCAACTGCGCCATCTGCTTGCGCCTTTTCCCTTCTGGCGTCCGCTCATTCCACTTAGCGTAGCGCTGCTACGCTGCGTTTCATTCACGTTAGCCAGAATGAAAAATTCGCGGCGCATCTTGGCGCATTTTCATCTGGAAATAGTATAACTTCGCGCGTCCGCAGACGCGCCCCCAAGCTGCTCATTCGACCACTTGCACATTGTCGCGCCAAATGGGCGCGACCGACCAGCATCGAGAGACGATTCCGGTGCTGGTCTTTTTCATTGCAGGGGATTTCGCGTCTGCGGACGCGACAAGGGGGCTTTCCGCTCGCCCCCTTGACCCTTTCGGGCTGATACTATTTCCAGATTCAACTGCGCCATCTGCTTGCGCCTTTTCCCTTCTGGCGTCCGCTCATTCCACTTAGCGTAGCGCTGCTACGCTGCGTTTCATTCACGTTAGCCAGAATGAAAAACTCGCGGCGCATCTTGGCGCATTCTTATCTGGAAATAGTATGAACACTTCCATACTTGACTTTATCCGCTGCAAGGGAAACGAACTTCCCCAAAAAAGCAAAAAACGCATCCCGACAATCCCCTTGTGCAGGAGAGGATTGCCGGGATGCTTGCATATCATCGAATTACTCGCACGCCGCTTCAAATGCCTCGAAGAACTCCGGGCAAGACCAAGTACCGCACGATGCAATCTTGTCGTTCTTCACCGTGAACTGATAGACCAGCCCGTTGTCCAGTTCAATCAACAGAGACTGCTTCGCGCTCAGCGATCCGCTGCTTTCGTACGTTGCATCATTCAGCAGCAGCGAAATCAGGTCGGCGCAGACACTCGTGTCCGTAATCGTGCCGACGCCGCTCAACTCAATGCTCGCGACGTGTCCGCTTAACTGCATCACGTCCGCAAGCGTTTCCGAACCCTTCAGCGCGTTGCCGTTGAAGCTCACACGCTGGAAGAGCCGCATCTGCCCGTCAACTTCTGCCGCGACGAACGTGCTGCTCATGCCGCTGATGCCGTATACCTCCGTGCCGACCGCTGCCTTGTTAGAGAGCATGACATTCGTGCCGGACAAAGACGGCTCGGTCGTGTACTCCGCAATCGTGCCTAAACTTGCGCCTAACAGGCTGGAGGAGACACTGCGCGGCGAGGTCATCATGCGGTAGTAGCTGCCGTTCACGCCAATCAGCGGGAAGGTGCTGCTGTCGCTGCTGCTAGACCATAGGTTACGGTAGGAGGGTACGGACTGCTTCTGCCCGATGGATACGTCGCTGCCGGTCAGGTCAGCGCGGAGCGTCCGCCCGGTGGCGGTCGGCTTGTCGCCCAAGGGGCTGGATTGAATCAGCGGCGCATTCGCAGGGGAGGACAACAGGGGAGACAGCCCCACGAACAGCGCTACCGCCGCGGCGCACACGCCCGCGACCGACACAAAGCGGCGCACCGGGAAAGACTTCTTCTGACGGGATGCACGGGAATCGCGCACCGCCATCTGGATTCGATTGTTCAGCTCTGTCCCGGCGGTCAGACCTGCCAGCGACTGGTTCACCGTGTCGGGCAGATTCCGGAGCTGGGCTTCGAACTGCTCGTTCTGCTCAGGATGCTTCTTCACCGGGCATCGCCTCCTTTCAAAAGAATGGATTCAAGTTTTTTGCGCCCGCGGCTCAGGCGGGATGAAATCGTGCCTTCCGGCAGCTCCAACATTTGGGCAATCTCGGCAATGTTCATGCCCTGATAATAATGCAGGAGGATAACTTCCTTGAAGGTCGCGGGAAGCTGGTTGATGGCGGCCATCATCGCCTGCTGGTCGTCGCGGCGGGAAAACTCATCCGGCGCAGGAATCAGCTCGAACGTCGGGCCGCCCAGAATGACGCGCTTGAGCCACGCGCCGCGCCATAAATCGCGGCAGCGGTTCAGCGCTACCTTCAGCAGCCACGATTTTTCACGCCCCGGCTGCAGCAACGGATGCGTTGTCATCAGCCGCACGAACACGTCCTGACAGACATCCTCCGCTTTTTCGCGGTCGGAAAGGTAGAAGTAGCAGACGCGGAGCACATCGGTGGCGTACTGATCATAGAGCCGGGCAAAGTACGCGGGGTCATCCCGCACATCTGGTACCGGTTGATAAGAATCATCCAGCCCCTTTGCGGCGGCGGGTGAATCAAGGGCCTGCTGCACGGCAGATTCCTCCTTGTGCTTTGAGGTGGGTTCACTCATCTAACGATTGACGCCTCCCTTCCATTCCCGGAATTTCAAATTTTTTTGCGGATTTCAGGAAGAATTATACCACGCATCACAGAAAACTGCAAGCACAGGCAGAATGTCCCTCTTGTCAGCGGAAAAGAAATGTGCTATGATAGCCGTTGCCCATACTATTTCCTGCATTCACCTGCACCATCTGCTCGTGCCTTTTCCCTTCTGGCGCATTCTCATTTGGAAATAGTATAAGGGCAAAAGGAGTCGAAAACATTCATGATTCGCACGGTCATTCACATTAACGAAGAACTCTGTTCCGGCTGCGGGCTTTGCGCCGCGGCGTGCAAGGAAGGCGCGATTGCCATGGTGAACGGCAAGGCAAGGCTGATTCGCGACGACTACTGCGACGGGCTGGGCAACTGCCTGCCCGCGTGTCCCGTGGGCGCCATCAGCTTTGTGCAGCGCGAAGCCGCCGCGTTCGACGAGGAAGCGGTCAAGGAGCATCTGGCGCGCAAGCAGCAGGTGAGCAGCTGCCCCGGCATGAAGGTGCGCGCGATGAAGCGCACCGCCGCGAATGAATCCGCTGAAAACGCGGACAATGGGAGCCGCCTCCGCCAGTGGCCGGTGCAGATTCGTCTCGCGCCGGTCAGCGCCGCTTTCTATCAGGGCGCGGATCTGCTGATTGCGGCGGACTGCACCGCGTATGCCTACGGGCGCTTCCATCAGGACTTCATCCGCGACCGAATCGTCCTCATCGGCTGCCCGAAGCTCGACGATACGGATTATTCCCTGAAACTCACCGACATTCTCGCGAAAAACGAAATTCGTTCTGTGACCGTTGTGCGCATGGAAGTACCCTGCTGCGGCGGTATTTCCTACGCGGCGGAGAAAGCCGTCGCCCGCTGCGGCAAAAAGCTGCCGATGCAAATCATCACCATCGGCACGGACGGGGAGATTTGCAGATAAATCCCATCAAAGTGGTTAATTTATTGAGAAAATGCGCACGGATGTCTTGAAAAGCCCCGGCAAATGTGGTAAAATACACCCTGTGCGTATAGATTCAAGAACGCATGACCGGGTCAGCTGACCCGACGAGAGCGCAGGAGGGAACAAATTCCGATGAGCACCAATTTTGAAAAGATTTCCAGCAACAAGGTGAAGCTGACCTTTGTTGTCCCCGCTGAAGATTTCGACAAGGCCCTGAATCAGGCTTATCTCAAGGATCGCAGCAAGATTAACGTCCCCGGCTTCCGCAAGGGCAAGGCGCCCCGCGCGGTCATCGAGCGTATGTATGGCGAAGGCGTATTCTACGACGACGCGCTGGACGCGATTTTCCCGGCGCTGTATGCCGAAGCCATCAAGGAACACAACATCGACGTTGTGGATCGTCCGCAGGTGGATGTGCAGGAAATCGGCGCGGGCAAAGAACTGAAGTTCACCGCGGAAGTTTTCGTGCGTCCGGACGTGACGCTGGGCGAATACAAGAACCTGACGGTTGAAGTGGAGCCGAAGGAAGTCGTCACCGAGGACGAAATTCAGGCGCGCATCAGCCAGGATCAGCAGAAGGGCGCGCGTACCATCGACGTGACCGACCGCGGCGTGGATTACACCGACACCGTGAACCTCGACTACGCAGGCAGTGTGGACGGCGTTCCGTTTGAGGGCGGCACGGCGCAGGGTCAGACCCTGAAAATCGGCAGCGGCGCGTTCATCCCGGGCTTTGAAGAGCAGATGGTCGGCATGACCGTCGGCGAAGAGAAGGACCTGAACGTCACCTTCCCCGAAAAGTATCATGCGGAGAACCTTGCGGGCAAGAACGCCGTGTTCCATGTCAAGGTGAACAGCATCACCAAGACCGAACTGCCGGAGCTGGATGACGACTTCGCGCAGGATAACGGCTTCGACACCTTCGACGCTTACAAGGCGGATGTCGCCAAGAAGCTGCAGGAGATTGCCGACACCAACTACGATGTCGAAATCGAGAATGCGCTGATTGAAAAGGCGGTTGCCAATGCCCAGATGGACATTCCGGCGGCGATGATTGACGATCAGCTGAACTACGTCATGCGTGACGTGGAATACTCCATGATGCGTCAGGGTCTCCGCATGGAAGACTACCTGAAGTACACGGGTCAGACCCGCGAGCAGATGGCGCAGCAGTACCGCGGCGAGGCGGAAAACCGCGTGAAGATTCAGCTGGTGCTGGAAGCCATCCGCAAGGCGGAGAACATCGAGCCCACCGCCGAGGACATCGACGAGCAGAGCGCGAAGCAGGCCAAGCGCGCTGGTCAGGAAGTGGAAGCCTTCAAGGCGAACCTGACCGACGAGCACAAGGCGTACCTGTCCGATCTGGCTGCCATTCAGAAGGTGTGCGACCTGATGAAGGCTGGCGCGACCGTCGTGGACAAGAAGCCGGAAGAAGCGGCGGAGACTGCGGAAGAAACCAAGACCGAGGAGTAATCCCCTAATTTTACGCTGATGAACGCGGGAGACAGGTCACGCCAGTCGCGACCGCTCCCGCGTCTTTCAGAATATACAGAAAACGGGGCAGGAGCAAAAAATGCGCCGCACGCATAGGTGCGCCCCAAACGGCGTACACTGAGCGGGAAAAATGCGCGGGAAAGCCCCTGCTATCCGTGCTGCAAGGACAAATATGCAGCGAGGAGGGATAACGCAATGAATCTGATCCCCTATGTGGTCGAACAGACCAACCGCGGCGAGCGGTCGTATGACATTTATTCCCGCCTGCTCAAGGATCGCATTATCTTCTTGGGCGGCGAAATCAACGACGACGTGGCGAACACCGTCGTGGCGCAGATGCTCTTTTTGGAAATGGAAGACCCGGATGCCGATATCTGCCTGTATATCAACAGCCCCGGCGGTTCGGTGACGGCTGGTATGGCAATTTATGATACCATGCAGTACATCAAGCCGCAGGTACGCACGGTGTGCATCGGCATGGCGGCGTCGATGGGCGCGTTCCTGCTCATGGCGGGTCAGAAGGGCAAGCGCTGCGCTCTGCCAAACAGCGAAGTTATGATTCATCAACCGCTGGGCGGTGCGCAGGGTCAGGCGACGGACGTGCAGATTCAGGCGGAATGGCTGCTGAAAACGAAGGAAAAGATGATCCGCATGAAGGCTGAAATGACGGGGCAGGATATTGAGCGCATCCGCCGCGACGTGGAACGCGACCACTTCATGTCTGCGCAGGAAGCCCTCGAATACGGGATCATTGATGAAATCTTCGATCCCCGCAAGAAGACAAATTGACAGCTTGAGAGGTAGAAGATGGCAAAAGACGATATGACCCGTACGCCGCTGAAACGGTGCAGCTTCTGCGGCAAGACGGAACGCCAGGTCATGCGGATGGTGGCAGGCGCGAACAACGTTTGCATCTGCAACGAGTGCATCATGCTCTGTCAGGAGATTATCTCCGACGCAATGCCGATGATGCACTCCGGGCATCCGCAGCAGGAGCAGAAGTTCGACCACCTGCCGTCCCCCGCAGAAATGAAGCAGGTACTGGATGATTATGTCATCGGGCAGGAACATGCCAAGCGTGCCCTGTGCGTGGCGGTGTACAACCATTACAAGCGCATCGGCCAGCGCCCCGGCAAGGATGATGTTGAACTGCAGAAGTCGAACATCCTGATGGTGGGGCCGACGGGCTGCGGCAAGACGTTTCTGGCGCAGACACTTGCGCGCATCCTGAATGTGCCGTTCGCGATTGCTGATGCAACGAGCCTGACTGAAGCCGGCTACGTCGGCGAAGACGTGGAGAATATCCTGCTTCGCCTGATTCAGGCAGCGGATTACGACATTGACGCGGCACAGCGCGGCATCATCTACATCGACGAAATCGACAAAATCGCCCGCAAGAGCGAAAATCCGTCGATTACGCGCGATGTCAGCGGCGAGGGCGTGCAGCAGGCGCTGCTGAAAATCCTCGAAGGCACGATTGCTTCCGTTCCGCCGCAGGGTGGCCGCAAGCATCCCCAGCAGGAAATGATTCAGATTGACACGACAAACATCCTCTTTATCTGCGGCGGCGCGTTCGACGGCATTGTGCCGATTATCGAGAGCCGCACGGGCAAGAAGAACCTCGGCTTCGGCGCGGAGCTGACCAGCAAGACGCCGGAGGGCAGCACGGATGCGCTGAAAAAGCTGCGCCCGGAGGATTTGACGAAGTTCGGTCTGATTCCGGAATTTGTCGGTCGTCTGCCGATTACAGTGACGCTTGACGCGCTGGATGAGGACGCGCTGGTGCGAATTCTGACCGAGCCGAAAAACGCGCTGTGCAAGCAGTACCAGAAGCTGCTGGGACTCGACGGTGTGGAGCTGACGTTTGATGACGACGCAGTGCGGGCGATTGCGCACATGGCAATTGAGCGCAAGTGCGGCGCACGCGGTCTGCGCGCGATTATCGAGGATGTCATGCTGGACACGATGTTCGATTTGCCAGGCCGCCGGGAAATCTGCGGCTGCGAAATCACGGCGGATTCCGTGAACGGCAAGTGCGAGCCGAAACTTATTGAGGGCAAGCGGCACAAGCTGGGCGGTCGGACGGCGAAGCGCAAGATGGAAGAAAACGCGCTGGCGGAACAGCCGGACGTGTGCTAAACGAATATTGAACCAATCAAAAAGGGCGAATCTGCGGGAAATGCAGGTTCGTCCCTTTTCGTATGCAATTACTTGTGATACGCCGTCACGTTCAGAATGTCCTCGGCGCGCTTGACCTGCTCGTCGGTCGGCGTCGGAACGCCTTCCAGCGGGTAGGGGATGCCGAGCTTCTGCCACTTCGACACACCCAGCGTGTGGTACGGCAGAATTTCCACACGGCTGACCGTCTTGAGGCTTGCGATAAAGTCGCTCATCTTGCGCAGGTCGTTCTCGTCGTCGGTCACACCCGGCACGAGAACGTGGCGAATCCACATTTCCTTGCCGTTGTCGGACAGATAGCGCGCCATGTCGAGGATGTTCGCGTTGTCCTTGCCGGTCAGCTCCACATGCAGCTTGCTGTCGAACTGCTTCAGGTCGAGCATGAACAGGTCGGTCAGGCTCATCAGCTCATTGAAGCGGTCGAGCCACTCCGGGTCGCGGCGGAAGGGCTGACCTGCCGTGTCCACGCAGGTGTGCACGCCTTCTTTCTTCATCAGCCGGAAGAACTCGGTCACGAAGTCCAGCTGCACCAGCGGTTCACCGCCGGAAACGGTGATGCCGCCGTTGTTCTTCCAGTAAGGCTTGTAGCGAATCGCCTTGTCGAACAGCTCGCGTGCGGTCATTTCCTTCGTTTGGCTGATAGACGAAGGACACCATGTATCGGGGTTATGGCAGAATTTGCAGCGCAGCGCACAGCCGTAGAGGAAAACGGCGCAGCGAACGCCGGGGCCATCCACCAACGCGAAAGATTCAAACGAATGAATACGTCCCTTGATGTTGGGATTCGGATTGCTCATGTTTCTAAACTCCTTGCGAGGGATTCAGGCGGATAATCCGCCACATCTATTATACCCGAAAAAGCGCGCCTGTAAACAGGAAAAGCCGCTTTTCTGGGAAAATTCGTGCCTCTGGACAGAAAAAACCCGGCGGAAGTTGCCGTCCGCCGGGTGAGGGTTTCCAACAGGGGATTACATGCGGGTGTGGCAGGTACGGGCGATAACGTCCAGCTGCTGCTCACGGGTCAGGTCGATGAACTTCACGGCATAGCCGGAAACACGGATAGTGAAGTTCGCGTATTCTTCCTTCTCCGGATGCTCCATGGCGTCCAGCAGCTTTTCCTTGCCGAACACGTTCACGTTCAGGTGATGCGCACCCTGATCGAAGTAGCCGTCCATGACCTGCACGAGGTTGTTCACGCGCTCGCCGGCAGCATGGCCCAGCGCATCGGGGTTGATGGTCTGGGTGTTGGAGATGCCGTCCAGCGCCCAGTGATAGGGCAGCTTCGCGGTGGAGTTCAGGGACGCAACCAGACCATTCTGCTCCGCACCGTAGGAGGGGTTCGCACCGGGCGCGAGGGGCGTCCACGCGCGACGGCCGTCAGGCGTAGAACCGGTGGCCTTGCCGTACACGACGTTGGAGGTGATGGTCAGGATGGAAGTGCTGGGCTCGGAATCGCGGTAGGTGTGATGCTTCTTCACCATGTCGATGAAGGTCTTCAGCAGCCACTTGGCGATGTCGTCCGCACGGTCATCGTCGTTGCCGTACTTCGGGAACTCGCCCTCGGTCTTGTAGTCGTAAACCATGCCGGATTCGTCGCGGATAGCGGTGACCTTGGCATACTTCAAAGCGCTGATGGAGTCAACGCAGTGAGAGAAGCCAGCGATACCGGTCGCGAAGGAGCGCTTCACATGGGTATCGATCAGCGCCATTTCAGCCGCTTCGTAGTAGTACTTGTCGTGCATGTAGTGGATCAGGTTCAGCACGTTGACATACAGGCCAGCCAGCCAGTCGAGCATACGCAGGTAAGCGGGCTTGACGATGTCCCAAGTCAGTTCATCGGTGGTGATGGGCGCGTAGCAGGGGCCAACCTGGGTCTTCAGCTTCTCGTCCATGCCGCCGTTGATGGCGTACAGCAGCGCCTTCAGCAGGTTCGCGCGAGCGCCGAAGAACTGCATCTCCTTGCCGGTCTGGGTAGCAGACACGCAGCAGCAGATGGAGTAGTCGTCGCCCCAGACGGGCTTCATCACGTCATCGTTCTCATACTGGATGGAAGAGGAGACGATGGAGATGTGCGCCGCGTACTTCTTGAAGGCTTCCGGCAGACGGGAGGTGTACAGAACGGTCATGTTGGGTTCCGGAGACGGGCCCATGTTTTCCAGCGTGTGCAGGAAACGATAGTCATTCTTGGTGACCATGGAACGGCCGTCCAAACCAGTGCCGCCGACTTCCAGCGTCGCCCAGACGGGGTCGCCGGAGAACAGCTCCTGATAGGAGGTGATGCGGGCGAACTTGACCATACGGAACTTCATGACGATGTGGTCAACCAGCTCCTGCGCCTCGGCCTCGGTGATGACGCCGTTTTCGAGGTCACGCTCGACATAAATGTCGAGGAAGGTGGAGATACGGCCGACAGACATGGCAGCGCCGTTCTGGGTCTTGATGGCGGCCAGATAGCCGAAGTACAGCCACTGGAACGCTTCGTGCGCGTTGCTGGCGGGCTTGGAGATGTCGTAGCCGTAGGACGCGGCCATGACCTTCATGTCCTTCAGGGCGTTCACCTGCAGGGTGATTTCTTGACGCTGACGGATGACGTCGTCGGTCATCGTGCCGTCGCCGCAGTTGGCGAAATCATGCTGCTTTTCAGCAATCAGCACGTCGATGCCGTACAGCGCAACACGGCGATAGTCGCCCACGATACGGCCGCGGCCATAGGTGTCCGGCAGACCGGTGATGATGTGGGACTTGCGGGCCGCGCGCATTTCAGGCGTGTATGCCATGAAGACCGCGTCGGAGTGCGTCAGGTGATATTCGGTGAAGATCTTGTGCAGTTCGGGAGCGGGGGTGTACCCGTTCTCGGTGCAGGACTGTTCCGCCATGCGGATGCCGCCGAAGGGCATGAAAGCGCGCTTCAGGGGCTTGTCCGTCTGAAGACCCACGACCTTCTCCAGATCCTTCAGGTCTTCGTCGATGTAGCCGGGCTTATGGGAAGTCAGGGTAGAAACAATCTCGGTGTCCATATCCAGGACGCCGCCCTTGGCGCGTTCTTCCTTCTGCAGCTTCTGCAGAGCGCCCCACAGCTTGTCGGTCGCTTCGGTCGGGCCGACCAGGAAGGATTCGTCACCGTCGTAAGGCTTATAGTTCTTCTGGATAAAGTCGCGAACGTTGACTTCTTCCTTCCAGATGGAACCCTTGAAGCCATTCCACTGCTCAAAATTGTACATGATGGTTGACCTCCTGATGTTGAAATGTGTGCCGGAAACCGGCGAATGAACGCCGCCGTCCCCAAATCATCCGCGTGGATGGGGGTCAGTAGGGAACTGCTTCCGAACCACAGATATTCTATCACAAGATGTTGTATAATGCAATAGGCAAAATCACAAAACGCGCAAAAAATCGACAACTTCATGAAAAGCCTTACAAACCCTTGAAAATGGCGGGTTTTCGCTTGATGTACCAAGAATGCGGGCGAAAGAATGCCGCTTTCGCGGATGAAAGCGGCACACTATATCTTGTGGTATGGACAGCACGGACAAACAAGGACTGTATCCACGGCAGAAAGAAAAATTGCAGCAAAAGCTTCATTCGGGCATGGTTTTCCGCCGCTTCGGGCATACTGCGGTCGATGAAATGCAAGGGAGGTTTTGCGCATGTTTGCAACAATGCTGGTCGTCATCCAGCTGGTGGTGTCGGTAGTGGTGGGACTGTACTTTTTCCGGCAGCTGCGCCAGTCGCGGCAGAAAGAGCCGGCGCACGGGCGGGAGAGCAACCGCGAAATGGAGCGGATGCGCCACCTGCGGTCGATTCACCTATCCGAGCCGCTGGCGGAGAAGGTGCGCCCGACGAAAATGAGCGACGTGATTGGTCAGGAGGACGGCATTCGCAGCCTGAAGGCGATTCTTTGCGGCGCGAATCCGCAGCATGTGCTGATTTACGGCCCGCCCGGCATCGGCAAGACCTGTGCGGCGCGGCTGGTGCTGGAGGCGGCGAAGCAGTCGCAGGGGACGCCCTTCCGCGAGGATGCGCCGTTCATCGAGGTGGATGCGACGTGCGTGCGCTTTGATGAACGCGCGATTGCCGACCCGCTCATCGGCAGTGTCCATGACCCGATTTATCAGGGTGCGGGGCAGCTGGGCGCACAGGGCGTGCCGCAGCCCAAGCCCGGCGCGGTCACCAAAGCGCATGGCGGGGTGCTGTTTCTGGATGAAATCGGCGAACTGCATCCGGTGCAGATGAACAAGCTGCTGAAGGTGCTGGAGGATCGCCGCGTGATGCTGGACAGCGCTTATTATAATCCGGATGACGCGACGATTCCGCGCTATATCCACGACATTTTCCACAATGGGCTTCCGGCGGATTTTCGGCTTGTCGGCGCAACGACGCGCAGCCCGTCAGAAATCAGCCCCGCTCTGCGCTCGCGGTGCATGGAAGTCTTTTTTCGCGCGCTGACACCGGAAGAAATTGCCCTGATTGCTTCCGGCGCAGCGGAACGCGCGGGCTGCGCGATGGCGAAGCAGGAGGCGGAAACCATCGGGCGCTATGCCGCCTGCGGACGCGACGCGGTGAATATTGTGCAGATGTGCGCGGGGCTGGCGCAAATGGACGAGCGCACGATGATTCTGCCAGAGGATGTGGCGTGGGTGGTGCAGAGCGGGCATTACACCATCCACGCCCAGCAGAAGGCGGATGTCTCGAACCGCGTTGGCGTGGTGCATGGGCTGGCGGTATATGGCGAAAATCAGGGCGCGCTGCTGGATTTGGAGGCGGTCGCGACGCCGGGACACGGCGAAATCACCGTGACGGGCATTATTGATGAGGAAGAAATCGGGCAGGAGGGGCACAAGATGCGCCGCCGTTCGACGGCACACGGCGCGGCGGAGAATGTCCGCACACTGCTGAAAAGCCTCGGATACACACTGGAAAACACCGATTTGCACATCAATTTTCCCGGTGGAATGCCCGTTGACGGCCCGTCGGCAGGCGTCGCGATGGCAGTCGCGGCGGTCAGCGCGCTGACCGATACGCCAGTGGACGGCACGATGGCGGTCACGGGTGAAATTACCGTGCAGGGGAAAGTGAAGGCGGTCGGCGGCGTACCGCAGAAGGTGGAGGCCGCGTGTCAGGCAGGGCTGCTGCGCGTGCTGATTCCCAAGGAGAACGACGCGGAGACGCTGCATATCGCGGGCATTGAGGTGCAAGGAATTGACGATGTGCATCAGGCGCTATCAGCGATGCTTGTGCACACAAAGACGGAGAAGAAGCCAATCCACCGTCCGCTGCCGATGCCGGAGAAGGTCGCCGCGGCTGCTGCAGAACCCAGTGCGTGACGCAGAACGACGAAAAATTTACATTCTCGCAGAAAAAAATCGTTACATCATATGTTTTTTCGCTTGTCAAACCGTGGCGGAATATGTATACTATATCTTTGCCGGACGGGATGCGCCGTTCGAGCGTGGACGCGGCATGATGCGCTCTGGTTCGCCGCGTCCGATGAGGAGGAACTATGCCCAGAAAGAAAACCAATCTGACGATGCCGGTGCTGGCGCTGCGGGGGCTGATGGTATTCCCGCACATGGTGCTGCACTTTGACGTCGGCCGCCCGAAGTCTGTCGCCGCCCTGCAGGAAGCGATGATGAATGACCAGAAGATTTTCCTCGTGGCGCAGAAGGATGTGGATGACCCAGACCCTACCCCGGAAAATTTGTGCACCGTCGGCACAATCGCCAATATTCGGCAGGTGATGAATCTGCCCGGCGACAGCCTGCGTGTGCTGGTGGAGGGTGAAACGCGCGGCGAATTGACTACTGTGACGCAGGAAGACCCGTTCCTGCTGGGACGTATCCACCTGCCGAAAGTGACCGCGCCGGAGGACGAAATGGAGCTGGCGGCGCTGGTGCGCACGGCGAAGGATTATTTTGATGCCTATGCCCGCGCGAGCCAGCGAGTCAGCCAGGAGACGATTGCGTCCATCCGGGATGTGGATGACGCCGAGCAGATTGCTGACCTGATTGCCGCAAATATCCTGACGAAGCTGGAAGATCGCCAGCAGATTCTGGAAGAATTCGATATTCAGCGCCGTCTGGAACGCCTCTGCACCATTTTGAGCCGCGAAATTGAACTGACCGGCGTGGAAAAGCAGGTGCAGGAGCGCGTCAAGAAACAGATTGACAAAAATCAGAAGGATTATTATCTGCGCGAGCATATGAAGGCCATCCAGACCGAACTGGGCGATACCGACGCGACGGATGTGGAGGAGCTTCGCGAACGCGCCAAGAATACGCCGCTGAACGACGAAGCACGTCAACGCGTGGACAAGGAGCTGGAGCGCCTGTCCCGGATGACGCCCGGTACGCCGGAAGTCGGCATGTCCCGGACGTATATCGAGTGGATTCTCGACCTGCCGTGGGGCAAGCAGACGACCGACAATCTGGATTTGAAGCGCGCGCGGAAGGTGCTGGCGCAGGATCACTACGGGCTGGAGAAGGTCAAGGAGCGCATCGTCGAATATCTGGCGGTGCTCAAGCTCAAGCAGGATATGCGCGGCCCGATTCTGTGCTTCGTCGGCCCGCCCGGCGTGGGCAAAACATCCATCGTTCGCGCAATTGCCAAGGCAGTCGGGCGGCAGTTCGTGCAGGTGTCGCTCGGCGGCGTGCGCGACGAGGCGGAAATCCGCGGCCATCGCCGGACATATATCGGCGCGATTCCGGGGCGGATTATCTCCGGCATGAAGCAGGCGGGCACGATGAACCCGGTATTCCTGTTCGACGAAATCGACAAGATGAGCCATGATTTCCGCGGTGACCCCGCCAGCGCTATGCTGGAGGTGCTCGACGGCGAGCAGAACGGCGCATTCCGCGACCACTATCTCGAACTGCCCTTCGACCTCAGCCGCGTCATGTTCATCACCACCGCCAACAGCATCGACACCATCCCCACGCCGCTGCTCGACCGCATGGAGGTTATCGAAGTGCCGTCATACACGGAAGAGGAGAAGCTGCAAATCGCCAAGCGCCACCTTTTGCCCAAACAGGTGAAAGAACACGGTCTTGATGCCGGGACGGTGAAAATCAGCGACCGCGTGATGCGCAGCCTGATTGAGGGCTACACACGCGAAGCCGGCGTCCGCACGCTGGAACGTACGATTGCCAAGGTCATCCGCAAGGCTGCCGTGACGATGCTCGACGAGGGCGAAACCGAAGTCACCGTGACCGAAAAGGTGCTGCACCAGTACCTCGGCGCGCCGCGTTTCACCCGCGAACTGCCGGAGAAAGAGCCGCGTGTGGGCATTGTCAACGGTCTTGCGTACACCACCGTCGGCGGCGAAACGCTGGAAGTCGAGTGCCTGACCATGCCCGGCAAGGGCGGTCTGCGACTGACGGGACAGCTTGGCGACGTGATGAAGGAATCCGCCGAAGCCGCGTTCTCCTACGTCCGCGCGCACTGCGCTGATTTGGGATTGGCGGATGACTTCTACAAAGATGTTGATATCCACATCCATGTGCCGGAAGGCGCTGTGCCGAAGGATGGCCCGTCCGCGGGTGTGACGATGGCGACGGCGCTGGTGTCTGTGCTGACGGGGATTCCCGTGCGCAATGATGTGGCGATGACGGGGGAGATTACCCTGCGCGGGCGTGTGCTGCCGATTGGCGGATTGAAGGAAAAAACGCTGGCTGCGTATCGGGCGGGGATTACAACGCTGATTATTCCGAAGGAAAATCAGAAGGATTTGGAAGAAATTCCGCCGCATGTGCTGAGTCAGTTTAAGATTGTGTGCGTGGAGCAGATTGAGCAGGTGCTGGAAAATGCGCTGACGCGGATGCCGGAGCGCCGCGCTTAAAGCCCAAAGAGCAACACGCGGAAGAAGTAGGAAAGTGCGACCAACTCAATCGCGCGAAGGGGTCAAGGGGGGGACTTCGTCCCCTTTTTCTCCGCCCCTTGCGGAGTCCAGAGGCGGCGCCTCTGGTGGGGTTTGGGGCAACGCCCCAACTGTTCCTCGGACGCTCAACTCCAAGGAAGCCGCCAACAAGGTCGCAGGCAGCGAAGCGTCCCTGCCAGTAACTTCGCGCTTCCTCAGAAGCGCCTCCCAACTTGCTCTTTCAACTTGCCGCACATTGTCGCGCCCATTGGCGCGACCGAGCATCCGGAACGCCAAAAGAAGTCGCACATCCCCCAAAAGCCACTCATACCCCAAAAGGAGATACGAAATTGGAAATCAAAAAAGCAGAATTTATTACCTCTATGGCGCAGTACGGGCAATTTGAGGGCGTCGGACTGCCGCAGATTGCCGTCGCCGGAAAATCCAACGTCGGCAAAAGCAGCCTCATCAATAAGCTCTGCAACCGCCGCTCCCTTGCGCGCACGTCCCAAACGCCCGGCAAAACCCGGCTCATTAACGCCTTCCTGCTCAACGACAGCTTTCATTTGATTGATCTGCCCGGCTACGGCTTCGCCAAGGTTGATAAGCAGGAGAAACTCCGCTGGGGCAAGATGATGCAGGATTACTTCGAGCAGTCCGATGAACTGCGCCACGTCCTGTGCCTTGTGGATATCCGCCACGAGCCGACCGAGGACGATAAGCAGATGAACCTCTTCCTCCGCCAGATGGGCATCACGTTCACCGTGATTGCCACCAAGGCGGACAAGATCAGCCGCGGCGCGCGCCAGAAGCAGCTTGCGCCTATCTGCCGCGCCCTGCTTGTGCAGCCGTGGGAGATTATCTGCTGGTCGTCCGAAGACGGCACGGGGCGCGACCAGCTGCTGACGCTTCTGGAAAAGGTGCTTGCGCCGGAAGAAGAAGCGCCGGAAGCCTGACACGCATCTTTCATCCGCCGCATACGATGGGAACTGCCCGGAGAATCCGGCTGGATGGAGGAGTGCAGCAATGAAAAAGAAACCCAATGCCCGCGCTGATGTGCCGCGCAACCTGATTTTTCCCCGCGCTGAGCTGGTCTACCTGCCCGTGACGCCGGAAGTGGCGCGCGCGGTGGAAAATGCCGTGCAAATGACGCTGGATGCCCCGCTCAATGCGCCGAATCCGCGCCGAAGCGCTGCCGGACGCGCCATCCTGCACGCACGGGGCGTGTCGCTTCCCGGCGTGGAGGGCATGAACCGCGGCATCCGCTGCCATCGGCCGGTGCAGGTGACAAACGGCGTGCCGCTGACGAAGGAAGCGATGTCCGTCACGGCGGAATCATCCGAAACGAGGGAGACGCCGGAAGCGCCGCTGCCCCCTGTTGCGCAGCCGACCATCAGGATTGGTACATGACAAAATGCCCCTTCCGAGACTGGAAGGGGCGAAAAAGGGTCAGCGGACGAAAATCTGCGTCACATAAACGTAGCCGTTCGCGTCGTAGACGATACCCAGCCCAACCTTCTGCCAAGCGCTGGAGAGAATGTTGCGGCGGTGTCCGTCCGAGGACATGAACGCGGCGTGCGCCTTTTCCGTGGTGGCATGGTGGGCAATGTTCTCGCCCGCACTGGAGAAGGAATAGCCGAACGTTTTCAGCATGTCGCTGACATGACCGTAGGTGGGGGACTCATGCGCAAAGTAATGGTTGTCGCGCATGTCGGCGGATTTGATGCGCGCAATGCGGGAAAGCTCCGCGTCGAGCGTCAAAGGCGAAAGTCCCTGCGCAATTCGTTCCTGATTGAGCAAATTCAGCAGAATTTCCTCTTGCACTTGCGACGATGGTGTAGTATAATCATCCCCCGTGGAAGGTGCAGACGTTTTTACCGGCGCACTGGCAGGTGTGGCGGTTGGACGGGGTGTTGCGACGGCATCCTGCGCGGGACAGAACGTTCCGTTCGGACGATACCATCCATCATAATCGAACTGCGACGTCGGGAAATTCTCAGCAGCCGACAGACTGGTGAGCAGCAGGACGGACGCAGTGAAAAACGCCGCGTACTTCTTGTTCATTGCAAGCTCCTCCAAAAGTTATTACGATTCCTGACGGAAATCGTAACATGATTGTAACATATGACTTTTGGAGACGCAAGAAAATCCCCAGCAGCTTTCCAAGGAAATAACTACCACAGAATGTGCCGGACGGAAAAAACACCCGGCGGTCTGAATTTTAGGAGGGAATCTTCTTATGAAGAAGTATGTTCAATGCCCGCGGTGTGAACTGAACTACATCACGACGCCCGGCGACAAGTACTGCAAGGTGTGTATGCGCGAGATGAAGGGCGAAGGCGGGCAGGACGACGTGGAAATGTGCAGCGTATGCAACGAGAATCCCGCACTGCCGGGACGCGATATCTGCCTGTTCTGCCTGAAGGAAATGAACGCGCAGGCGGCGGAGAGCGTGGGCGCTGCGTCCGACGATTCCGGCGACGGCGACGGCGAGCAGGTGACGCCGCGCAGCCTGACGGACATGGACGACGTCGGCTCGATGGACGAAATTCAGATGCTGCCGGAAGAAACCGACGGCGAATACACGAAGATGGCGGGCGAAATGACTTCTTTGGAAGGAATGCAGGAAGACGAAGCTAACGAGGATGACGACGAGGACGCGGACGACGATATGTGACCTGTCCGCGCCGCGCAAGGAGGACACATGACGCTGTTTGCCATCGGTGATTTGCATCTGCCCGGCGGCGAGGAAAAGCCGATGGATATTTTCGGCGACCACTGGGAGAATCACTTTGCGCATATCGCGGCGGATTGGCGCGCGCGTGTTAAGGACGGGGATGTCGTGCTGATTCCCGGCGATATCTCGTGGGCCATGCAGCTGGAGCGCGCCGTGCCGGACTTGCAGAAGATTGGCGCGCTGCCGGGGCGCAAGGTGCTCATCAAAGGCAATCACGATTACTGGTGGAACAGTGTCTCCAAACTGCGGCGGGTGCTGCCGGAAGGCATGAGCGCCTTGCAGCATGACGCGCTGGATATGGGGGATTTTGTCGTCTGCGGCACGCGCGGGTGGATGTTCCCCACGGGCGACGCGCCGCTTGCGCCGGAGGATGAGCGCATCCTGAACCGTGAACTGCTGCGGCTGGACATGGCGATCAGCGCGGCGGAAAAACTGGCGCAGGGGCAGAAGCCGATTGTCGTCATGCTCCACTATCCGCCGCTGCTGCTGACCGTGCTGGATACGCCGTTCACGCAGGTGCTTGCGCGGCACAGGGTGCATACGGTGGTGTACGGCCATCTGCACGGGGCAGGAATCCGCGCGGGGTTCAACGGCGAGCATGAAGGCATCCATTATCGGCTGACCTCCTGCGACGCGCTGGGCTTCCGGCTGACGGAAGTGCCGCTGATGACCACACTAAGCAATTCTTAAATATTTGTTACATCCCCAAAAAGACGGTTTATGCCGTCTTTTTTTGTTTTTGGGCGTAGAAACCACTTTTTCAGCGAAAAATATGCCTGAATGGAGAATCACTCCCAAAAGTGACGGACAAAATCACTCGAAAAAGAACGACTGTTTCCCGTTTTTGGGCGACGATGACACATCACACCTGTCGAATATTACGAAAAGATGAAAGAAAACTGGAAACGGGCAAAAATTTCATCGAAAAAAGTGCCTGCAAACACTTGCAATTTCCGAATCGCGGCGGTATGATAAGAGTGCCATTTCGTGTGATTGACGACCTATTTTGTGAATTTGGTGGGGGTGAGCGTGTGGATGAGAACCAAGTTGGGCAAAATGAATGCCTGACCCCCACTAACATGCGCACAAATGTACCCCTTTCTGATGAGCAGATTCTTGAAAAACAGAGAAAGCGTTTCCGCGGCACCTATAATCATTCGCTGGACGGCAAGGGCCGTCTGGTGATTCCGCTGGCGTTCCGGCAGGAGCTGGGCGAGCGGTTTGTGATTGCACCGGAATTTGACTTCAAGTCCATTGCAATTTACCCCGAAATGGTCTTTATGCGCCTGTGCGAGCATTATGAGCGGCTGAACCGCAAGAAGAAAAATGCACAGCTGATGAATTACATGCAGTGGTTTAACTCCATGTCCTATACGGATCAGGAGTGCGACGCGCAGGGACGCGTGCTGCTGCCGGCAAAACTGCGCAGCATGATGCTGGGCGAAGAGAAGGACGTTGACATTATGGGCAACGACGACCATCTGCGCGTGGCGGCGACAATCAACAACATGGCGAACTTCGAGCTGTTCAAGGATAACCTGAATGCGACGTGGGCAGCGATTGACGAGCTGGAAGACGGCGAGGACGAGAAAGAATAACGGTTCTATCCGCTGAAACAATGGCATTTTTCAGGCAGAGGAGGCATACAGTATGATGAACGACAGGGCGCGGCTGTGGAGCAAGCGCAAATCCGCCCCCTTCGCAGATCCGCGCGATGAGGAACGCGCTCTTCGCGAAATGCGGAAGAGCATTGACCATAGCTTTAACTTCAACATCGATTTCAAGGGTGAGCAGCCGTATATGGATAACTATCGGGCGACGGTCAGCTTCGGGGCAGGCTGCTGGCAGAACACGGGCACACGACGCCGGGCGGATGTGCCGCAGCAGCAGGAACGGCAGCACAGTATTCTCGTTTCGCGGCAGGGGCTGCATTCGGGGCTGGCGATGCTGGTAGTGGCGGTGTGCCTGTTCGTGATGGGTGTTTTCTGGCTGAACTTGCAGTCGCAGATTCAGAACGTCAGCACCCAGATTGGTGTCCGGACGACGAACATCAACGCGAAGCAGCAGGAGAACGACACCCTGCAGGCGCAAATCAGCGTTGCGACGAAGGAACAGTCGCTTTTGCAGCGGGCGCAGAAGCTGGGGATGAAGGAAGGCAAGAACGTGCAGGTGGTGGAGCTGTCCGGCGTGCCGGATGCTATCTGCGGTCTGCAGGAGGGCGCACAGAACACCATGACCACCACGGACGTGGCGCTGCTGATGCACATGCAGTAATCGAATCCGCAATCCACAGCAATAAGCCGCAAAAACGCGAATCAGGAGGACGGACATGCATCCGGAACTGCTGGTACGCAAGCGAATCTGGCTGATGACGCTGGTGCTGACGGGCTTGTTCCTGCTGGCGGCGGCGCGCATTGCCGTTCTCACTACCTCCGAGGCTGCCTCGCTGACCGAGCGGGGCATTCGTCAGTGGACGAAAGCTGGCATTGTTACGGCGCGGCGCGGCACGATTACCGACCGCAAGGGGCGAACGCTTGCCATCTCCGCGACGGCGTACATCGTCACTGCTGACCCGCGGCTGGTCAGCAACACGGAGAAGTTCCTCGACAGTATCGAGCCGGTGCTGAACATCAACAAAGAGGCGGCACGAAAACGATTGCAGGACAAGACGAAGGGGTCGATTATCTTAAAGCGGCAGGTCAGCCGCGAGACGGTCGATGCCCTGCGTCAGCTGCGGTCAGACGCGCCGGAGGACAGCGGCTTGAAGGCGCTGTCCTTTGACGAGGATATCTGCCGCTACTACCCATATGGAGCGCTGCTCAGCCAAGTGCTGGGCTTGACGACGGTGGACAGCGAGGGGCAGTCCGGGCTGGAAAGCCGCTACGAGGATGTTCTGCGCGGCACGGAGGGCAGCTATCTGCGGCAGGTGGACGCGCGCAATCGGCAGCTGGACGGCACGGAAGGCTGGTACATCCCGTCGCAGCAGGGGTGCGGTTTGGTGCTGACGATTGACGCGGAAATTCAGGAGATGGTCGAAAAGGCGATGCGCGAGTGCATTGAGGTCAATCAGGCGCAGTCGGTCATCTGCCTTGTCAGCGACGTGAAAACGGGCGCGATTCTGGCGATGTGCATGAACCCATGCTACGACCCGAACGATCCGCCGCGCACCGACGCGGAGACGCTGACGGAGCTGATGCGCCTGACTGCGATTTCCGACGTTTACGAGCCGGGCAGCACGTTCAAAATTCTCACGGCGGCATCCGCGCTGGACAGCGGGGTGACAACGCCGCAGGATTCTTTCTACTGCTCGGCGAAAATCACCGTCGATGGCGATACCATCCGTTGCTGGGGGCGTCCGCACGGCGCGGAGACGATGGCAGACGGACTGAAAAACAGCTGCAACCCGGTGTTTGTCGAGCTGGCGCTGCGGATGGGGACGGATACGTTCTACCGCTACCTGACGGCGTTCGGGCTGGGTAAAAAGACGGGCATTGACCTGCCGGGGGAGTCGCCGGGCATCCTCATCACGTCGCGGAACGTCAAACGCGTGGATCTGGCGCGCATCGGCTTCGGACAGTCCGTCGCGCTCACGCCGATTCAGATGATGATGGCGGCGAACTCCGTCATCAACGGCGGAAAGCTGATGAAACCCTACATCGTCAGCGAAATTCAAACGCCGGACGGGGAGACGCTGGAGCGCTTTCACCCGACGGTGATGGCGGCGCCGATTCGCCCGGAAACGAGCGACACGATGCGGCTGCTGCTGGAGAGAGTCGTCTCAGAAGGCGGCGGCAAGAACGCGGCGATTGCTGGATACCGCATCGGCGGCAAAACCGGCACGGCACAGGTTTACAAGAATGGACGCGTCGTGCGCGACACGCACATCGGGTCGTTCTACGGTTTCGCGCCGGTGAACGATCCGCAGGTGAGCATCCTCGTCATTGTCAAGGAGGCGGACGTGCCGATTGACTATGGCGGCACGACGGCGGCGCCTTTTGCCCGGCAAATCATGCAGGAAATGCTGCCGTACCTCGGAATTGACCCGGAAAATGACGAAAAAGATAAAGAAATTGAAGTTCCTGCGCTGAAGGGCTTGACGATTGGCGATGCAAAGCGTAAACTGTCACAGGTGGGATTGGAAAGCGTGACGGACGGCGCGAACACCGTCGTGCTGGATCAATTGCCGCCGGCGGGCGCGAAGCTCGTCAAAGGCGGGCATGTGATGCTCTACACCGCCGGTTCAGAGGAGCTGACGCCGGAAGAGCTGGTCTGTGTGCCTGACCTGACTGGCTTGGGCGATGTAGATTGCGCGCGCCTTGTGCGCCAGCGGGGACTAATGATGTCCATGACGGGGCAGGGGCTGTGCACAGAGCAAAGCCCTGCAGCGGGAGAATATGTACAGCCCGGCACAACGATTTTTCTGCTGATGGCCGGGGATGACGAATAAAGGAGCTAATTGACGATGGAACTGAGACAGCTTGTCAAGGAAGTGCCGTACTTGCTGGAAACCAGGGGCGATATGTCCGTGGAGATTGCGGCGCTGTGTTCCAACAGCCGGGAAAAGACCGAAAACGGCATCTTCTTCTGCTTTGCCGGCGCACATTTTGATGCGCATCAGTATGCCCCGCAGGCGGTGCAAAATGGCTGCGTGGCACTGGTAGTGGAACGCTTCCTGGACGATGTGAACGTGCCGCAGGTGCTGGTGAGCAATGGCCGCGCGGCGATGGCGAGAATCAGCGAGGCGTTCTTTAATCATCCGGAGCGGAAAATGCGCTTCGTGGGCATCACCGGCACGAAGGGCAAGACGACGACCAGCTACATGGTCAAGTCTATCTGCGAACAGGCGGGCTTCAAGTGCGGGCTGGTCGGCACGACGGGCAACATGATCGGCGAGAAGCACATCCCGTCTAGCAAGACCACGCCCGATCCGATTGACCTCATGCGCGACTTGAACGAGATGGTGCAGGCAGGCGTGCAGGTGGTCGTCATGGAGGTGTCGGCGCACGCGCTGGATATGCACCGGCTGGACGGCATGACGTTCGAGTGCGGCTGCTACACCAACCTCAGCCAAGACCATCTGGACTACTTCGGTACGATGGAGAACTACTTCCAGTGCAAAAAGGCGTTCTTCACCTCCGGCATGGCGAAAAATGCCGCCATTAACGCCGATGACGAGCGGGCGGCGGAGCTGCTGCGCGACGTGACGATTCCGCATATGACCTACGGCATCGCGGCGGAGGCGGATTTGTTTGCGCGCGACATTGAAATCACCGAAAACGGCGTGTCCTTTGAGCTGCGGCTGCGCAACGCGGAATACATCCAAATCAACCTGCGCATGACGGGCATGTTCAATGTCTACAACGCCTTGTCTGCGGCGGCGTGCGCGCTGATTCTGGGCGTGTCGCCGGAGAATGTCCGCGCGGGGCTGGAAAACATCCACAGTGTGCCGGGGCGCATTGAAATGCTGCCGACGAACACGCCGTACCGCGTGATTCTGGACTATGCCCATGCGCCGGATGCGCTGAGCAACATCCTGCGCACTTGCCGCACGTTCACCAAGAAGCGGTTGATTGCGCTCTTCGGCTGCGGCGGCGACCGCGACAAGGGCAAGCGCCCGATCATGGGGCGCATCGGCGGTGAACTGGCGGATTTGTGCATCCTCACCAGTGACAATCCGCGCACGGAAGACCCGATGGAAATCCTGCGCGAAATCGAAGAGGGCATCAAAGAGACGACGGGCGAGTACGTCGTCATCGAGAACCGTCGGGACGCCATCCGCCACGCGCTGGAAATCGGGCGGGAAGGCGACATCATCGTTCTGTGCGGCAAGGGTCACGAGACGTATCAGGAGACAATGGGCGTCAAGCGGCCGTTCGACGAGAAAGTTGTCGTGCAGGAGCTGCTGACGGAACTGCGCGGCGAGTAAGCCGCTGCGCATTGAATACCCGATAATAAGGAAGGATTACCTATGCTGACAAATGTACTGCTTGCGCTGGTGCTGTCCGCGGCGATTGCGCTGGCGACTGGCCCGAAGCTGATTGAATGGCTGCGCGGTCACCAAATGAAAACGAGCGAGAACGAACTCGGCCCGAAGGAGCACCTGAAAAAGCGCGGCACGCCGATTATGGGCGGGCTGATGATTGCGCTGGGCTGCATCGTATCGTTTGTGCTGTGCGCGGCGTATACCGGCGCGTGGGTGACGACGATTCTGCCGCTGCTGCTTGTATCGCTGGGGTCGATGGCAGTCGGTCTGGCGGACGACTGGACGAAGGCAGTCAAGCACCGTTCCGAAGGGCTGACCCCGTGGCAGAAGATCATCGGCTTGTCCGTGGTGTGCCTCGGCTTCTCGGTCTGGTGCTACTTCACGCAGGGGAGCAAAGTGCTGCTGCCGTTTACGAATACAGAATGGGACTTAGGGCTGTGGTATATTCCGCTGCTGGCGCTGACGGTGCTGTTTATGACCAACAGCGCGAACCTGCAGGACGGCATCGACGGCATCCTGTCCAGCGTGACGAGTGTCGGCTGCATGGGCTGGGCGGTGATTGCGGGCCTCAGCGCCGTGACGGTCTATCAGCACCTAAACGGCGGCTCGTTCGGCATTCCGATGGTGAAGATTCCCGACGACCCCGATGCGGCGCGCGCTTTGCAGGATAATTACAGCGCGATTGCCATTTTCGCGGCGGCGCTGTGCGGCGGCTGCCTCGGCTTCCTGCGCTACAACCGCTATCCGGCAAAGGTGTTCATGGGCGACACCGGGTCGATGTTCATCGGCGGCGCGGTGGTCGGCATGGCGATGCTGCTGCGTCAGCCGTTCCTGCTGCTGCTGATTGGCTTCACCTGCTGCATGTCCAGCGTGAGCGTCATTTTGCAGCGCTACTATTACAAGGCGACCCGCAAAATCTACGGGACGCCCCGGCGGCTGTTCAAAATGTCGCCGCTGCACCATCATTTTGAGAAGTGCGGCATGAAGGAAACGCAAATCGTGCTGATGTATACCGTGGTGACGCTGGTGCTGACGGCGCTGGCGGTTATTTCGGTCATCGTGTAAGGAGAGCGAAAAATCATGCGCAATACGGAAAAATACGCGGGCAAGCGCGTGCTGGTGGTCGGCATGGCGCGCAGCGGGATTGCAGCGGCACAGCTGCTGTGCAAGGCAGGCGCGCGCGTTATCATCAATGACAGCAAGGCGGCGGAACAGCTGGGGGACAGCCTGAAGCCGCTGGAAAATCTGCCGCTGGAGCGCCGTCTGGGCTGCCCGGCGATGGAATGCCTGGACGGCATCGACGCAATGGTCATCAGTCCTGTTGTACCGGACAACGCGCCGTTCGTCTTGAAGGCGAAGAAAATGGGCGTATACGTCACCGGCGAGCTGGAAATGGCGTATCAGCTGTCCTCTGGCGAAATGGTGGCGATTACCGGCACGAACGGCAAGACGACGACCGTCACGCTGCTGGGCGAAATCTTCCGCAACGCAGGACGCACGACGCATGTCGTGGGCAACATCGGCTATCCGTACAGCGCGGCAGGTCTCGACAGTCAGGACGGCGACCTGTTCGTCTGCGAAGTCTCTTCCTTCCAAATGGAGACGGCGGAGACATTCCACCCGAAGGCGGCGGCGCTGCTCAATATTACCGAAGACCATCTCAATCGCCACGGCACGATGGAAGTCTACACGGCGATGAAGATGCGGCAGTTCCAGAACATGACGGCAGAGGACGTCGCCGTGTTCAACGCGGACGACCCGGCACTTGCACCGCTGATTGGGCAGGTGAAGGCGCAGGTGATGCTGTTCAGCCGCAAGCGGGAAGTGGAGCAAGGCGCGTTCGTCCGGGATGGCGAAATCGTCGTGCGCTTCCACGGTGCGGAAGAGACGATTTGCCCGGTGAAGGACGTGTTCATTCCCGGCCCGCACAACCTCGAAAACGCGCTGGCGGCGTGCTGCATTGCGGTCGCGATGGGCGTGAAGCCGGACGTGATTGCCCACACCCTGCGGACGTTCCAAGGCGTGGAGCACCGCATCGAGTTCGTCCGCGAGCTGGACGGCGTTCGCTACATCAATGACAGCAAGGGCACGAACGTGGACAGCACCATCAAGGCGATTCAAACCATGACGCGCCCGACCGCCATCATCCTCGGCGGCTATGACAAGCACTGCGACTTCACCCCGATGGTGCAGGAAATGCTGGCATCGCCCTACATCAAGGAGGCCGTGCTGATTGGCGCGACTGCCGACCAGATTGAGCGCACCTGCCGCGAAAACGGCTACACGCATCTGCACCGCGCGGGGACGCTCAAAGACGCCATCGACCAGTGCCGCGCGCTTTCTTCCGACGGGTGGAATGTACTGCTGTCCCCGGCGTGCGCGTCGTTTGACATGTTCTCGGACTATGAGAGCCGCGGGCGCATCTTCAAGGAGCTTGTGCGCGAACTGAAATAATCCCCATCCCTGTGCGCTGAGAAAGGAGCAGACATGCTTCAGGCAAAAAGCGCACAAAAGCGACAGACCGCAATACCGCTGAAAAGACGCAATCCCGTGGACGGTACGCTGGTGATCATCCTCATCATGCTGCTGCTCGCGGGATTGCTGGTTCTATTTTCCGCGACGTTCTATACCGGTACCTCCACACGCAGCCCGTACAGCGAGGTGCTCAAGCAATTGCTGGGCATCGGGCTGGGCACGGCGGCGTGCATCGTCACCAGCCGCATTCCGTACCGCTGCTGGCAGCATCCGTATGTCGTGGTGGGCGGATTGGCGCTCTCCGCGGTGCTGCTGGTGCTGGTCATCATACCGGGCGTGGGCGTGTACATCAACGGTTCGCGGCGGTGGCTGTCGCTGGGTGGATTGTCCTTCCAGCCGTCAGAAATCGCGAAATTCGCCGTGGTGCTGTATATGGCGACGACGCTGACCTACCGCGGCGAGCGCATCCGCCGTCTCTTCACGGGCATTGTGCCAGTGCTGGTCGTGCCGGGAGTTGTATTCCTGCTGATTCTGGAGCAGCCGAACCTGTCCACCGCGGGGTCAATCCTCATCGTCAGCCTGATTCTCATCATCATGGCGGGCGCGAAGTGGCGGCATATTCTGCTGATGCTCGTCGGCGGGCTGGGCGTGGGCGCGTTCTACGCATGGTCGGAGCCGTATCGGCGGCGGCGTCTGCTATCCTTTCGCAACCCCTTTTCCATGATGAGCGATGAGGGCTACCAGCTCAGCCAGTCGCTGATTGCGTTCGGGTCGGGCGGCATTTTCGGCATGGGGCTGGGCATGGGGCGGCAGAAGTATGCCTATCTGCCGTACCCGGAGAGCGATTTCATCTTCGCCATCGTGGGGGAGGATTTCGGGCTGCTGGGCTGCCTGATTGTGGTGGCGCTGTTTGTGGCGCTGATGCTGCGGGGGATGCGAATCGCCATGCGCTGCCCGGATAAGTTCGGAACGCTGCTGGCGGCGGGGATTACCAGCAGCATCAGCGTGCAGGCGTTCCTCAACATGGGCGTGGTTGTGGGCATTCTGCCAACGACGGGGCTGCCCCTGCCGTTCTTCTCCGCCGGCGGCACGTCGATTTCCATCACGATGGCAGCCATCGGCATCCTGCTCAATATTTCCCGTGAATCAGCTATTTGAACTGTGAAATTGGCACAGCGCCTGTTTTCCGGCATAGGCTGAAGCACAGGAGGTGGACGCGGATGGAAGCGTTTGTTGTGCGGGGCGGAAGAAGGCTGGAGGGTACGATGCGCGTCGATGGCGCGAAGAACGCGGCGCTGCCCATTCTCGCGGCTTCGGTGCTGACGGAGGAAACGGTGGTGCTGCAAGGCGTGCCGATGATTTCCGACGTGCGGAAGATGACGGACATCCTGACGATGCTGGGCTGCCGGATTCGCCGTGACGGACACACGCTGACGCTTGACGCGGGCGGGTTGAACCGCACAGAAATGCCGGATGCGCTCTCCAAGCAGATTCGCTCGTCTATCTTCCTGCTCGGGCCGATTCTCTCGCGCTTCCGGCAGGCGACGGTTACATATCCCGGCGGCTGCGAAATCGGACTGCGCCCCATTGATTTGCACCTGTCAGGCCTGCGCAGTCTGGGCGTGGCGATTCACGAGGAAGGCGGCGTGATTCACTGCGACGGCGGCAATATGCACAGCGGCGAGGTGCATCTGGACTACCCCAGCGTCGGCGCGACGGAGAATATCCTGATGGCGGCGGTGCTGCTGCCGGGAATTTCCGTTATCCACAACGCGGCGCGCGAACCGGAAATCGTCGATTTGGCGAACTTCATCAACGCAATGGGCGGAAGCGTCCGCGGCGCGGGCAGCGCGGTCATGACGATTGAGGGCGTGAAGCACCTGCACGGCGCGCAGTGGTCGCCCATGCCCGACCGCATTGTCGCCGGAACGCTGCTGGCGGCGGGGGCAATTACGGGCGGCACCATTGAGCTGACCCGCGCGCCGGTTCAGGCGCTGCTGGCGGTGAATGCGAAGCTGCGCGAAATGGGCTGCGACGTGCGCGAGGAAGAAAAACGCGTTATTCTGACTGCACCGGAGCGTTTGACAGCGTTTGCACAGCTGCAGACGCAGCCGTATCCCGGATTTCCAACGGATATGCAGGTACAGATGCTGGCGCTGCTGTCCGTGTCCGAGGGGACGGGCGTGGTTGTGGAAAACGTGTTTGAGAACCGATTTACCCACGCGGGGGATTTGAACCGCATGGGTGCGCGCATCCTATGCAGCGGACGAACGGCGGTTGTCCGCGGTGTCCCGGAACTGTACGGCGCACGGGTGACAGCGCGCGATCTGCGCGGCGGCGCGGCATTGACGCTGGCGGGACTAAAGGCACAGGGCGAAACGCAGGTGGACAGCGCGGAGCTCATCGACCGCGGCTATGAGCATTTTGAGACACAGCTGACCTGTTTGGGCGCGGATATCCGCCGCGTACATGCGAACGCATAATCAGGGCAGCACGGAAGGAGGAATGACCCCCGTGACACAGGACAACTGGCAGCCGGGCACACCGCCGGGCGGCAGACGGCGCACACAGCATCCGACAGCAGAAAACCCGTTTGAGGAACCGGAACAGTCGCCGGAACTGCGTCAGGAACGCTCGCCGGATCTGTACCGGGCGACAAACCCCTTCTGGAATCAGCCGTTTCGGGACGCAGAATCAGCTTCTGCGCCCCCTGATTTGGGTGAGCCGCCGCAGAGTCCCCCGCCGGAAGCGTCAGTGTGGAGCCATCCGCCTGTGCTGGACACGGACAGCTACTCGGAGGAAACGCAGAAGCGCCACCACCGCACGCGGCGGGTGTGGAAAGCAATCGTGCCGCTTGCGCTTGCCATTCTCTTTGTCGCGTTCCTGTTCGGGGGTGTGCTGACAGTCCGCAACATCAAGGTGACTGGCAACGTGCGCATCAGCGCGGAGGAAATCATCCGCCTGTCCAAACTGAAACTTGGGCAGTCGTCGTTGATTAATGAGAAAGAAATCTCCAATCGCATCGAACAGAATCCGTATCTGATTTGCCGGATGGTGTCTCTGGAATCTTTCGACACGATTTGCATCGAAGTTAAGGAGCGGCAGGAGGTCACGTTCCTGACTACATCGGGCATCGGCGTAATTACCGACGCGCATGGCTACGTCCTGCGCACGGTGCAGAACGCGAACGAATCGCATCCGGAACTGGTGCGCGTGCAGGGCTTAAGCGTCAAAAAGACGATCATCGGGCAGAAGCTGATTGCCAATCAGCAGAAGCAGATGGACGCTGTGACCGAGGTGCTGCTGCAGCTGACCGTCATGGGCGGACTTGACCAGATTGCCGTATTAGATGTCAGCTCGCTGGACAGAATACGGATGCAGACGATGGACGGCATGGAAATTGTGCTGGGGGATTCATCGCTGCTGCATGAGAAGCTGCGGGCGTTCCTTATCGTCCGCACGGAGCTTTCGGCAATGGGCAAAACGGGCGGCACACTGACACTGACGGACGCGGTGAATCCGGTTTATGCGCCGCCGACGGTGTAATACAATCATCATCAGCACCGCAAAACATGAAAATCGGATAAAAATGACGGCGAAAAACATTCAAAACGCCCGAAAGCACTTGCATTCCAGAGAAAAAAGGCTTATAATGAAAAATGGTATATTGGATAGGTGACTGCGCCTGTCTGGCGGGGAAAAGCCGTCTGCTGACAGGCTGGCAGAAACCAAGGTACAGGGGTGTCAGAACCGCAATTTTCCCGGCTTCAGCCGTCCGGCAGAACGGCCAGACCGGGAAACAGGGGGTATGAGAGTTCATGAAGATTACGGTACCGACGATTGACTTTGGAACCAGCAAAATCGTCACGATGGTCGCGCAGAGCAATGGCGAACGCTGTGATATCGTTGGCTCCGGCGCTGTGCCGTACAGCGGATATTTGCAGGATGGCTGGAACAACCCCGATGAGATTCGGGATGTGATTCGCACTGCCATTGATCAGGCGCAGAAAACCGGCAACTGCCGCATTCATGAGCTGAATGTCGGTGTGCCGGGCATGTTTACACGCGTGATTGTCAAGGAAGTGCATGTGTCGCTAACCGGGCCTGATCCGCATGTTACAGCGCAGGATGTCCGCGCTTGCTTCAAGCTGGCGGAAGAATCCGGCGGCGACCGCATCATTCATTCCGCGCCCGCGTGGTTCCGCGTGGATGACGGCAAAAAGACGCTGTCGCCCGTGGGCATCAAGGGTCGCGAACTGTCCGCCATGATTGCGCTGGTGACGGCGGACAAGTATTTCATTGATGATATCACCTACCGCCTGCGCGATATGGATATTGAGCCCCGCGAGTTCTACTCCACCGTCGCCGGGGAAGCGACATATGCCCTGAGCCAAGATGAGCGCGACAAGACGGCAATGCTCATCGATATTGGCTATTTGTGCACCGATGTGATGGTGATGGAGGGCGACGCGCTGATTTTCCACAAGTGCCTCGACATTGGCGGCGGTCATATTTCGGCGGACATTGCGGAGCAGCTGAATATTCCATTCCCGTTCGTGGAGGAAAAAATTAAGCAGACGTACAGCTTCAACAGCACCAATCAGGATGAAACGTATGTCATTCCTGCGACGGAGGATGAACCCGCCCGCACTGTCCGGCGCGACGAAGTGACCCCGATTATCGAAGCGAAAGTGGAGGAAATCGCGGAGGCCATCAACAAAGCGCTGGAAGAAGGCGGCGTGAAGCTGGGAAAGTGGTCGAACGTCTATCTGACCGGCGGCGGCTTGATTCTCAATAAGGGAGGCAAGGACTTCCTTGCGGGCAAACTCCACCGAATCATCCGGGAGGCCCAGCGCACCAACAACAAAATGACCAGCCATGTTTTCTCCAGCGCCGTCGGGTTGACCATTCTTGTCGTGACGACGCAGGAAGAGCAGAAAGCACCAGAAGGCGGTGCAAAGGGGCTGTTCAGCCGTGCATTCCGCTGGCTGATGGGCTACTGATTGCAAGAAAACGCGGCATACAGGGCAAGATACCATATGAGCATATGAGTCAGGGGGATGCAACGTGATTGAAATTCAGAATGACCAATTGACCAGCAATTATGCTTCCATCAAGGTCGTGGGATGCGGCGGCGGCGGCGGCAACGCGGTCAACCGCATGGTCGAATCCGGCTTGCGCGGCGTGGAGTTCATCGCCATCAATACCGATATGCAGGCTTTGCAGATGTCCGGCGCGCAGACGAAAATCCAGATTGGTGAGAAAGTCACCAAGGGTCTGGGCGCAGGCGCGGTGCCGGAAGTCGGCCGCCGCAGCGCAGAGGAATCCCGCGAGGAAATCGCGGGTGCACTCAAGGGTGCTGACCTGGTGTTTGTCACCGCGGGCATGGGCGGCGGCACGGGCACGGGCTGCGCGCCGGTCGTGGCGGAAATTGCCCGCGAACAGGGCGCGCTGACCATCGCGGTTGTGACCAAGCCTTTCGCCTTTGAGGGCAAGCAGCGGATGCGCAATGCGGAAGCGGGCATCTCTGACCTCAAGCAGCGCGTCGATACGCTCGTTGTCATCCCGAATGACCGGCTCTTGCAGGTCGTCAGCAAGGGGACGAGCATGGTCGAGGCGTTCGGCATTGCGGACGAGGTGCTGCATCAGGGCATCCAGGGTATCAGCGACCTGATTGCTGTGCCTGCGCTGATCAACCTTGACTTCGCGGACGTCAAGACCGTCATGGAATCCGGCGGCATGGCGCATATGGGCATCGGCTACGGCGAAGGCGAGAACAAGATGATTGACGCCGCCAAGAACGCCATCTCCAGCCCGATGCTGGAGACGTCCATCAGCGGTGCGCGCGCGGTGCTGATCAACATCACCGGCGGCAAGGATATTTCCATCATTGACATCAACGAAGCGGCAAACCTCGTCATGGAGGAAGCCGATCCCGATGCGAACATCATCTTCGGCGCGGGCATCGACGAGTCCATGGGTGACAAGGTGCGCATCACCGTGATTGCGACGGGCTTTGAGAAAACGCCGTTCCCGCCGCGAGAGCCGGTTAAGTCGGCGCGCGATATCAACCGCGATCGCCTCTATGGCAGCAATTACGGCGCGACCGGCGCGACCGGTGCGACCGGCAGCTATACGCCCGGCAACTACGGTGCGACGGGCGGGTACACGCCGTCCTACACCAGCAGCGACAGCTACAGCAGCCATCCGACCATGGGCGTTCCGCAAGCGCCGATGACGCAGCAACCGGCACAACCCGCGTATTATGCGCCCCAGCAGCCAGCGCAGCCGCAGCAGCCTGCGTATGGTCAGCCGCAGCTGTTTGGCAATCAGCCCCAGCAGCTGGATTACGCGCAGCAGGGCTACACTGGCAATATGCAGCCTGTGCAGCAGCAGTACGCGGGCGGTGCAACCGGCCCGATGCCCTCTGTGCAGCCGCAGCAGCCCAAGCGCCCGACGACAGACGCCAACGGCGTACCTTCGTTCATGAAGCGCCGCGGCAACTAATATACACTACCAGCCCTGTTTCCGACGTGGAAGCAGGGCTTTTTGCATATTAGGATGAAAATTGCATTAGAAAAGGGCCTGTTCGCTTGACAAAACTTGCGCAAATATGGCAAAATGACGTTGATAGGAAAGATGCGTTTAAGCGAAATAGGAGGTAGAATGATGAAACGATGGATTTCTATGCTGCTGGCGCTGATGATGCTGCTGCTGGGCATGGCGACGGCGGAAAATTCGGCGGACGACGCTTGGGAGTACGAGCTGGTCGGGCGCGCAATAGAGCTTGTGCGGCAGATGGATGCGCAGGAGCGAGGGCAGCTGTTTGAGGACACGCTCAATATTACAGAGGTGGCATGTACAGAAACGCCGCAGCCGATTGACCGTGGAATGCCCCGGCAGGCGTTCATCAGCGTCAACGGCACGGACAAGTCGGCGGCGGTGCTGCTTTTTGCGCTGATGATGATGGATGCCAGCGCGGATACGGATGCGACGGACGAGACGGAAAACGCCTATCTGCGGATTGTAGAGCACACGTTCGCGGTATCCCCGGAATTCGGGATGGACGCGCAGGAAACGAGTGCCGCCGCGAACTTGCTTTACGCCGGGGATGCGCCGGAAATGGGACTGCTGCTGCTGTCTTACGGCGAAAATGGCGCGGTGCTGGTGCGCTGGTTCGCGGAAAACGGCTGTGTGTGTCTGACGGCGATTCCGGCGGCGCATCAGGCGACCGAGCTGACAACGGACAAGCTGAGCGAATTCTACGCAGGCGAATTTGAGGAAGTTGACTTGTCCTGCGCGGTGGCATTGGCGGAATTGGAACTGCATCAGCCGGACGAGGACACCATCCGGCAGCTTGCCCTGCAATCAGCGCAGGAGATGCAGCACTGGGCGGCGCTGAGCGGCGAGCAGGAGGGCATTGTCCCGTGGAATACAGCGGAGACGGCGGTGCAAATCAGCATACTCGACTACGATGCGTCGCAGATGACGGCGTTTGAAGCGCAGATGCAGCAGTGCGGCAAGACGGAGACCAAGTTCCTCGACATACTGGCGATTGCGCTGTACCCTTGCGACGCGCACGACACGGGCGGTTTGCTCTATCTGCGACCGAGGACGGGTACGCCCATTGTGGTGGCGTGGCAGGCAATGAACGGCGCGGTGGTGATGCGCAGCGTGTACGCGCCGCAGAAATGACGGAAACAGCTGCAAAGAAAGGAAGAACCCCATGAAAAAGATGCTTGCAATTCTGCTTGCCCTGCTGATGATGCTCAGCGGTATGGCGACAGCGGAAGAAACGACGGATAACAACACGAACATCAGCCATATGCTGGAACTGTGCCAGCGCGTGGATATCCTCCTGCGCAGCGACCGCATTGTGGCCGATTTGGTGGGCAACACGGACAACGCTATCACCGAGGAACAGAAGATTGTCAATCGCCTGCGCGCGGGAAACCGCACGATGCCATCCGCCGTCTACTATGTCACGGGCGAAACGCTGCTGACAGGCTTCATCGGCGATAACCCGGATTACACCGACACGCCGGAGCAGCGCAGGGTGCTTCAGCTGATGCCGCAGCGCATCTTGATGGAGCAGCAGGATACATATGGCAAGCAAATGCTGAACCAGATGGCGCGCTCGACGCAGTATCCCAAGCCGGACGGCGAGCCTGAAATGGGCATGTATATCGCTCTGTACGCGGATGCACTGCCGATGATGAGCTTTTGGATCAGCGATGGCACGGTGAACGACATGTACTGCACGCCGGTGCTCTCGGATGAATTGGCGGCGTGCAAATCCGCTGAAGAAGTGACGGCGTGGTTCGCAGCGCAGCAAATGCCTGAACTTGCCTGCACAGCGGTGGATTTGGCGGGCGTTGCGGCGTATCCCTTTACGGAGGATCCGTTCGGCGACGAGGGTGAACCTGTGCCGTTCGAGCGTCTGGCAGAAGCGGGCAATGCGCTGGATGAACTGATTGAAAGCCGCTATTTGCAGACAACGTGGGGCATCAGCGACGAGGATGTGGCGAAGCTGGCGGCATACGCGCATGAGGGGCAGTCGCCGCGCAGCATCTACCGTATTGAATTGATGGAATCGTCGATGGCGCAGATGCTCCGTTTGACTTACCGTTCAGAAGCGCCGCAGGTGCTGTACGAGGTAACCTGCTCGTGGGCAATGGAAATGTATCACATGGTGACACTCTTTGCCATGTACGACGAATACAACGTGGGCGTGCGGACGTTGTATCAGCAGGAAGAGGACGAGAATGAGGAAAGCGACAGCCTCTTCACGGACGAAACGAGTGAGACGGATACGCCGGATGAATCCCTGAAGACGGAAGCGGAGAATTTCCAGAAACTGATGCAAGAAATCGACGCGTGCTACTCGCTGATTATGGACCAAGCCACGCAGAAACACTTGTACCTTGACTTGAACGAACGCACCAATGCCATGTACGTACTGCTGTACGATGAAGGCGCGCCGATTCTGGTGATGTCGAGCATGGAGAACGGCGTTTCGTGCCTGCAGGTGCGCTATTTCCCGACGGCGCAGTTGGAAAACTGCCAGAACACAACGGACTTGATGTTCTACTTCACCGGCAACAATGTCCCGTTTGAAGTGACGGAAATCCTGCCGCAGGGTGATTTAGCGGACATGGCGGAAGCTGCGCAGTAAGCAAAGAAACGCCGCTGAAAGGATTGGACGAATCCTAAAAGTGACGGCACCGAAGGAGTGTCGGGAGCGAACGGAAAGTCCTGCGCCCCAAAGCAGAATATCCATAACAAAACACCGCCGCACCGGAAAGTAAATTACGGTGCGGCGGCGCATTTTGTTACGGGGCAAAAATCGATGCAGGCAGTTCCGCGTCTTGCTTTTCCTCCGGCTTTGGGGCGAAAAGCCCGCTGAACCACCGGCTCAGCGCACTCGGCTTCTCCACCCGCGCCACCTGCACGCTCTGCGTTCCTTCCAATAGGATGCCATTGTCCAGCAGCTCCGCGTGCACGGGAATCACGCGATACGTGTATGTTACGCCGGGCTGGGCGCGGTTGTCGGTGTAGTAGAGTGTTTCGCCCGCGGCGGCGCGAAGCTCGGTCAGGATGAAGCTCTCTCCGGCAGCGTCGCGCTGAACGCGGTAGACGGCGGCATCACTGGCCTGAATGACCAGCAGCGGCTGCCCGTCGTCAGAATGCGAGACGGAGAAGGACTTCGCGGACGCGGGCGCATTCCAAACATCGCTCTTCTTCTTCGGCTGTGTGCCGTCGAGAAAAACCTCATTCAGGCGGTAGGCGCTCGGCGTGAGCGACGTGGCCAGCATCGGTTCGCCGCGCCACTCGATGGCCTTCTTGTCAATGTCCGCGCTGACGATGCCCTTGGGCTTGGTGAAATCGGGCTTCTTGCGTCCTGTGTACCACGCGCGGAGAAAATTGCGCGCCAGTGAAGCGGGATTCGTGCCGCCAGAGACGCGGTTGGGCAGGCGGTGCGCCGCGTCCGGCTCGTCGTAGCCCATCCAGACGGCGGTGGACAATTCCGGGGTGTACGCCGCCATCCACACGTCACGGTTGCCGCCGCCGCTTTCATTGACCGTGCCGGTTTTGCCCGCGACAGGTGTCCCCGCGCTGGAGAGGCGTGTGCCCGTGCCGGAAGAAATGACGGTTTTGAGCAGGCTTGTCATCAGATACGCGGACTGCGCCGACAGCACGCGCGTGCCGGTGGTTTCGCGCTCGTAGATGACGCTGCCGTCGCGGTCGGTGATGCGCTCGATGAAGTACGGCGCGTAGTATGTTCCGCCGTTGGCAAAGGGCGCGTACGCCGCCGCCATCTGCATGGGGGAGGTGCCGTAGGTCATGCTGCCCAAAGCGAGGGAGAGATTCGCGTCGCGTTCATCCAGTTCAATGCCGACGCTTCGCAGATAGCGCTGCGCAGTCTGGACGCCGATGGCTTGCAGCACCTTCACGGCGGGGATGTTCAGGCTGTTTTTGAGCGCCGTGCGGACGGTCACGTTCCCGTAGTAAGCATTGCCCGCGTTGCGCGGCTTGTAAGTGCCGAAAGCGGTTGGCGCATCGAGAATTACGCTGGCACACGTCCATCCGGCGGATTCTATCGCGGGGGCGTAGACCGCCAGCGGCTTGAGCGCACTGCCGGGCTGACGGCGCAGCTGGGTCGCGCGGTTCAATCCGCGGCGGGTGACGTACTTGCGTCCGCCGACAATGGCGCGCACTGCTCCGCTGCTCGTGTCCACCGCGGCGGATGCAGCCTGCACGGGCGTGCCGTCCTTGTTGTCGGCGGGAAAGACATCCGTCAGGTACTGCTCGTCCATGATGCGCTGCATGTCCGGGTCGAGCGTCGTGTCGATGCGGTAGCCGCCCGCAAGCAGCGTTTCGGCGCTCACGTCCAGCCGGGATTCGGCTTCATCCAGCACGGCATCGACGAACCAGCCGTAATCTGTCTGCACCTGCGGCGCGCTGCGGGCGGTCAGCTCCTCCGCCATTGCCGCGTCGTATTCCGCCTGTGTCAGCATGTTTTCCGCCAGCATGATGGACAGAATATACTCCCGGCGCTCGCGGTTGCTCTCCGGCGCGGATTGCAGGCTGTACGCGGATGGCGCTTTGATGGCAGCGGCGAGGGAGGCTGCCTGCGCAGGGGTCAACTCCGCCGCATCGACGCCGAACGTGACTTCTGCTGCCGCCTGCACGCCGTATGCGCCCTGCCCGAAGTAGATGAAATTCAGGTACATGTCCAGAATCTCGTCTTTCGTGTACTGCTTTTCCAATTGCAGCGCGAGGTGAATTTCCTCCAGCTTGCGCGCAATCGTCTTCTGGCTGGACAGGTGGGAGAGCTTAATCAGCTGCTGGGAGATGGTGGATGCGCCCTGACTGAACGCGCCGTCGCGGACGTTGGTGAGCATAGCGCCGATGATGCGCGTGATGTCAAAGCCCGGATGCTTGTAGAAGCGCAAATCCTCCGCAGCAAGGAACGCATTCACGACGTGCGCGGGCAGACGCGACGTGTCGATGACCGTGCGGTTCTCCTTGCCGACAAGTGAGGTGACGTAATCGCCGTTCTTATCGTGAATGGCACCGGTCTGGGCGAGCGACGTGAGGCGGGATGGGTCAAGTGACTGCCAATCCGCCACGGAAAACGCCTGATACGCCCAAACCGCGCCGCCGAGCAGCAGCATCAGCAAAATTGCCCAAATCGCCGGAAGCACCCAATGCCTTTCTTTCTTCATGCCTGCCACGCCTCCCATATTTCTCTTTCCATCCTGCCCCGAAAATGAAAAAAATCTGCATGGAAATATTTTTCATCACTCAATAGAGAGACGGTTTACGAAAAAAAGCAGATATTTCGTTTTTTTTGTGAAAAAAGACTGGTCAAACGGGTGAAATTGGTCTATAATAAAGCACAGACAGATAGACGCGGCAGATGCCCGTCTGATTGAAGGAGGAAAACTGTGCGGAAACTTCTTGCGATTCTGCAAATCTTCGTGCTGATGGCAGCAATGGCGCTGCCGACAGCTTTCGCCGCCGAAGCGCCGATTATGCTTGCCGGCTTGGAAGCTGCGTCGTCCTCCAGCAGCACGGAAGCGCAGCATGACTGGGATACGAACTTATTCTTCCAAACAATGCAGGAAAAAACCGGGATTGCCTTCTCCTTTACCGAATACGTCAGCCGAGAGGCATGGACGGAGGCGAAAACGGAAATGCTGGCGGGCGAGGTTGCCATGCCGGATATGTTCTTCAAGGCGGAACTAACCCCGCAGGAGACGCTTGCGTTCTATGAAGCGGGCAAGCTGATTGACCTGCGCCCGTATCTGGCGGAGTACGCGCCGCACGTCTGGGCGCTGCTGGAAGCCAATCCGGAATGGATGGAAGCCGTTTCGCTGCCCGATGGCGCGATTGTCGCCCTGCCGAGCATCAACGAACTGACGCCGAACAATACCATGTGGATTAACAAGACGTGGCTTGACCGCTTGAAAATGGGCGTGCCGACGACGGCAGAGGAACTGACGGAGGTGCTTCGTCAATTCCGCGACCGCGACATGAACCAGAATGGCAGCCGCAACGACGAAATCCCGCTGTCCTTCGTGAGCATGTGGGACTTGCGCTTCTTGGCGCACGCGTTCGGCATCAATGCGGATGATTACTACCTGACGGAACAGAATGGAAAAATCAGCGAAGTGCTGACGACGGAGGAAAACCGCGCGTTCCTGACGTGGCTGCACGAGCTGTACACTGAGGGGCTGCTGGATTCGCAGGGCTTTATGGCCATGCGGCTGGTGGAGGCGGCAACGTCCTCGTCATCGTCCTCAAACAGCAATGCTACAGCGAAATACGGCGTGTTCTTCGGTGCAACGCCGCAGGACGTGGTCGGCGTGAATCTCGCGTCGGAGTATATCGCGCTTGATCCACTGGTGTACAACGGCCAGCAGGTTTACCGCGATTTCACCGGCGACCTCTACCGCGGCACGTTCGCAATTTCGTCCACCTGCGCAGAGCCGGAAAAACTGCTGCAATGGGTTGATTATCTCTACACGGACGAGGGCTTCCTGGCGGCGCAGGTCGGCAAGGAAGGCGAGGACTACGACTGGAACGACGATGGCACATGGGCGTATGCCCGCACGGCGGAGGAAGTTGTCGCCATGCAGGGCACGAACACCATTTGGACAACCTCGATGCCCTCCTATGCCAGTGCGGAAATTCAAATGAAAATGGATGATGACGCAACGCACGCACTGGCAACGGAATTGGCGCGCGTCCGGCAATGGGAAAAGCGTGCAATGCCCTTGCTCTACCTGACGCAGGAGCAGATGAACCGTGTCACGGAGCTGCAAAACGGCATCAGCACCTATGCGGAAACGCGCATGGCGTGGTTTGTTGCGGGTGACGTGGAACTCAATGATGAAACGTGGGCAGATTTCTGCGCGCAGGTGAAGGCGCTGGACATCGACGAGATGGTCAGTATCTGGCAAAACGCCCATGACAACGCATGGCATCTTGACAAGTAATACTATTTCCTGCATTCACCTGTACCATCTGCTCGCGCCTTTTCCCTTCTGGCGTCCGGTTGTTCCACTTAGCGTAGCGCCGCTACGCTGCGTTTCACTCCCGTTAGCCAGAATGAAAAATTCGCTTCGCATCTTGGCGCATTCTCATTTGAAAATAGTATATACATACGCAAACCATTCAAGAAACCATCCATTGAATGAAAGGACGGAACAAACATGAATCAGTACGCCACGATGATCCGCAACCTAAAATCGCCTGAGGTGATGGAACGCCTGATGCACCTGTATGGCCGCCGCGACGGTATGCTGGTGGAGCAGACGGGCCGCTATATTGGTTTGCTCAAACGGCATGAAGAGCTGTTTCACGAGAACCGCGAAGTGCTGATGATCAGCGCCCCCGGCCGCACGGAAATTGGCGGCAACCACACCGACCACAATCGCGGACGCGTGCTGGCGGCGGCAATCAACCTGGACACGCTGTCGGCGGTCTCCGCGCGCGACGATATGATGGTGGAAATCCACTCCGACGGCTATCCTGCCATCAAGGTGGATTTGGGCAGCCTTGATGTCGTTGAAAAGGAGAAGGGGAAAACCCATGCGCTGGTGCGCGGCGTGGCGGCTCGGATGGCGGAACTGGGCTACAAAATCGGCGGCTTCAACGCGGCGGTGACGTCGAATGTCATGTCCGGCAGCGGCTTGAGCAGCTCGGCGGCGTTCGAGGTGATGACGTGCGCTATTTTTGACGCGCTCTACAACGGCTTCACCATCGACTACAAGACGCGCGCGAAAATCAGCCAGTACGCTGAAAACGTGTATTTCGGCAAGCCCAGCGGTCTGCTTGATCAGATGGCGTCTTCTGCTGGCGGTCTGGTGACGGTGGACTTCAAGCACGATGACCCCGATGTGCGCCCGATGCACTTTGACTTCGCCAAGTACGGTTATTCGCTGGTCGTGGTGGCGACGGGCGGCAATCACGCTGATTTGACGGACGATTACGCGGCGATTCCGGCGGAAATGAAGAAAGTGGCGGCACTGTTCAATGAACCGTACCTGCGCCGTGTGCGCCCGGAGGAGTTCTATCAAGCGCTGCCGACGCTGCGCGGTAAGGTGAGCGACCGGGCGCTGCTGCGCGCCATGCACTTCTTTGAAGAGGACGAGCGCGTGGTTCGTCAGGTGGCAGCGCTTGACCGCAACGACCTGTTCGCGTTCCTGTGGGAAATCATCTGCTCCGGTCGGTCGTCGTATATGTATTTGCAAAACGTCTATGCGAACCCGAAGGATCAGAGCCTGTCGCTTGCGCTGGCGATGGCGGAACACATGATGCTGGACAAGGACGGCGCGTGGCGCGTGCACGGCGGCGGATTCGCCGGTACGACGCTGAACTTTGTGCCGGACAAGCTGCTGCGTCAGTTCATCGAGACGATGGAAGGCACGTTTGGGGAGCATTGCTGCAATGTGCTGGACATCCGTCCGGAAGGCGCGGCCGTGCTGCGGCTGGAATAATGAAATAATTTCGGCAAAATCTTGACAAGGACTGCCGCCTGTGCTATCATAACGATGGCGCGGGCGGCAGATTTTGCTGAAACGCGCGAAACAACTGCACAAGCCACTTGGAGCTTCTTCGGGGCAGGGTGAAATTCCCTACTGGCGGTACAGCCCGCGACCCTTCCGCACCGCAATGGGCAGGAAGGCTGAGCCGGTGAGACGAAAGTCAATTCCGGCGCCAACAGTATAGTCTGGATGAGAGAGGAAAGCTGGAAATATGCGCGGAATTTCGGCGAGTATGCCGAAGTTCCGTGATGTTCCGCCCCTGAAAAGCGAACCTGCTTCAGGGGCGTGCATATTTTTAAGGAGGCTTGTCCTATGACAAAGCAGAAAACCCGTTCCAATCTCTCTGTCCAGTACATGACGCGCATCGCCATTCTGGGCGCACTGTCCGCCGTCCTGTTCCCGCTGGAAATCCCGATTGTCGCGTTCTACAAGCTCGACTTCAGTACGCTTCCGGCGCTGCTCGGCGCGTTCTCGATGGGTCCGCTGCCGGGTCTGGCGATTCTGCTGATTAAGGACTTGTCACGTCTGGCGTATTCGTCGAGCATGTATGTTGGGGAGCTGGCGGATTTCATCATGAGCGCGGCGTTCATCCTGCCCGCGTCGCTGATTTACCGCAAGCACAAGACGCGCAAAACCGCGCTGGTCGGCATGGCGGTCGGCACGCTGTGCATGATTGTGGTGTCGGTGCTGGTGAACTGGAAGATGATGATTCCGTTCTACATGAACGCGTTCCACATGGACATGGAAGCGATTATCGGCGTGGCGCAGAAGGCACTGCCGTTCGTGGATACGGAATGGAAGGTGCTGCTGTATGTGACGGCGCCGTTCAATCTGCTGAAGGGCTTTGTGCTGAGCCTGCTGACCTTTGTGCTGTATAAGCGGCTGTCGCCGATGCTGCACGTCCGGAAGTAAAGAAAATAAACACGCGGACACAGCATGAAAGCGCGCACAACTCAATCGCGAAAAAGGGTCAAGGGAGGAACTCCCTTGCAGAGTCCAGAGACAGCGTCTCTGGTGGGGTCAAGGGGCAACGCCCCTTGCGCCTCCTTATAATAGGAAGGAACATAACTATGAGAACGCATTCTCCCAATGAAACACGCGAACTGGCGAAAAGGCTGGCGAAAGAGCTTCGGAGGGGGGATGTGCTTCTTTTGTGGGGCGATTTGGGCGCGGGCAAGAGCGAGTTTACGCGCGGGCTGGCGCAGGGGCTCGGCGTGACGGCAACCGTCACCAGCCCGTCGTTCACCATCCTCAACGTTTACGACGACGGGCGAATTCCCCTGTACCACTTCGACTGGTATCGGCTGAACAGCGTCGAGGAGCTGTACGAAATGGGCATGGAGGAGTTCCTCGGCGGCGACGGCGTGGCGGTGGTCGAGTGGCCCAGCCAGTGCCCCGAAGCCATCCCGGAAACGCACCTTGACATCCGCCTGACCCCGGTGGACGAAACGACACGCGATGTGACCATTACTCCGATGGGCGGATTCCGTGAAATATCCTTGGAGGAAGAACAATGAAGCTGCTTGCTGTGGATACATCCGGGCCGGTGTGCGGCGTGGCGATTTTGACGGAGGACGGCATTCGCCATGAGTGTGCCGTCATGAACCACAAGACGCATTCGGTCAACCTGCTGCCCATGATTGACAACGCCTTTCAGTCCACGGGGCTGACGATTCAGGACATGGATCGCTTGGCTGTCGTGGTCGGGCCGGGGTCGTTCACGGGCGTCCGGCTCGGCGTGAGCACGGTGAAGGGGCTGGCGCACGGCGCGGGGAAGCCCTGCGTCGCGGTCAACGCGCTGGAAGCAATGGCGGCGGGCATCAGCGGATTCAGCGGTGTCGTCTGCCCGATTCAGGATGCGCGCGCTGGGCAGGTGTACGGCGCAGCGTTCTCCGCGGGAGAAAATCGCCCGAATCGGCTGATGGCCGACACGCCGATGAAGGTTGAGGACTATGTGGCGGAAATCAGCCGATTCGGCGACCGCTTCCTATTCCTCGGCGACGGTATGCCTGTGCATCGGCAGAAGCTGCAAACCCTGCTGGGGGATGCTGCTACGTTCGCGCAGCCGCATCAGGCGTTCCTGCGCCCGGCAGCAGTGGCGTACCTCGCGTCGCTGGAGACGGAGACGGTTGATTACCTGACGCTCATGCCGCTCTACCTGCGTGCCCCGAACGCCGCGCTCAACAAGAAGCTGACGGAGGGTCTCCATGCCTGAAATCACGATTCGCCGGATGACGATGGACGACGTGGACGGCGTGTATGCCGTGGAAATCGGCACGTTTGTCGATGCGTGGAGCCGCGACGCGTTCGTCAGCGACATGAAGAATCCTGTTGCACGCTACCTCGTGGCGGAGCAGGATGGGAAAATCATCGGCTATGCGGGTGCGTGGGTCATCCTCGATGAGAGCCACATCACCAACATCGCTGTGCTAAAGGAACACCGCGGGCAAGGGACGGGAAAACGCCTGACGCACGGGCTGCTGCAATACCTCTCCAACCTCGGCGCGGCATACGCGACGCTGGAAGTTCGCCGCAGCAATGAAATCGCGCAGAACCTCTATAAGTCGCTTGGTTTTGTGCAGCTTGGCGTTCGCAAGCGCTACTACGCTGACAATGGCGAGGATGCGCTCATCATGGTCTGCGACCACATGCCGGCGGCTGACCCGGATTTCACGGAAGCCGAAACGGTATTTGAAGAATAAGCAATGGCGCTCGTCACATGACGGGCGCTTTTTTGAAAGGAGCAGCCTATGGCGACGATTCTGGTGACGCACGGCATCCCGGCAGAGGGATTTTCGCTGCTTTCGGGAGAGAAAATCGTGATTCCGAAGCCGCTCATGCAGTTCTCAATGGACGAACTCGCGGCGCTGATTCCGGCGGCGGATGCGGTCGTTGCGTGCGGCGCGCTGCCGGGTGAAATTATCCGCAGGGGGACGAAGCTGCGCATTATCGCGGGCTATGGCGCGGGCTATGACGGCGTGGACGTGCGCGCGGCGGCGGAATGCGGCATACCGGTCACGAATCTGCCCGACACCGTGACGGACAGCACGGCGGAGCTCGCCATCGGGCTGATGCTTGCAGTTTCGCGCAGAATCGGGGAAAACAGTCTCCGCGTGCGGGCGGAAGCGCCGGAAAACCTGTTCGGCATGGGCAGAAACATGGGGCGCAGTCTGCGCGGACAGACGCTGGGTCTCCTCGGCTGTGGGCGCATCGGCAAGCGGACGGCGGAAATCGCGGCGGCGCTCGGAATGCGCTGCATCGGGTACAGCCGGCACGGGGTGAATCATCCGCAGGTGGAAAGCGTGACCTTGCCGGAGCTGCTGGCGCAGTCTGACGTGCTGTCTCTGCACTGCCCGCTGACGCAGGAGACGCGCCGACTGCTTGACCGTTCTGCGCTGGCGCGGATGAAGCAGGGGAGCATCCTCATCAACACGGCGCGCGGGGCGATTGTGGACTGCGACGCACTGGCGGATGCGCTGGAATCGGGACACCTGCGCGGCGCAGGGCTGGACGTGTACCCGGATGAGCCGCACATTCCGCCGCGGCTGATCGCGCTGCCGCAGGTTGTCCTGACCCCGCACATCGGCACAAACACGCAGGAGACAAGGCTGCGGATGGCGGAGGAGTGCGCACGGCAGATTGCGGATGCACTGGCGGGAAAACGACCGGCGCATGTGGTGAATGGGATAGAATAATGCCGAAATTAAAACAGCAGCAGGCGACAAGCGTCTCTGCTGCTGTTTTTGTGAAGGCAAGATAGCACGTTATTTCGTCCACGCGTCAAATTCTTCATCCGTCGCAAGCACGGTGTGTGTGCCGCCGACGGAATGTTCCGTTCCTTTGGCGTAATCAATGCCACTGGTGGCGTAGTTGTAGGTTAGGGCGACGCGGTGCTTTTCCACCACGGGGTTGGGGTGGGGGATGGCGGACAGCAGACTCTTGGTGTACGGATGAATCGGGTGGGGGAAAATCTCCTCCTTCGTACCGGATTCCACCATGTAGCCCAAATGCAGCACGCCGATGCGGTCGGATATGTACTTCACCATGCTCAAATCATGTGCGATAAACAAGTAGGCGCACTGCGTTTCCTCCTGAATATCCTTCATCAGATTGACCACCTGCGCCTGAATCGACACATCCAGCGCGGAAATGCACTCGTCGGCGATAATCAGCTTGGGGTTCATAATCAGGGCGCGGGCAATGCCGACGCGCTGACGCTGACCGCCGGAAAACTGGTGCGGATAGTTGCGGAAGCGCTTTTCAGCATCGGTGATACCCACCAGTTCCAGCAGCTGCAGGGCTTTCGTGCGCGCCTCGTCCTTCGGCATGTGCTTATGCAGCAGCATGCCCTCCATAATCTGCTTGCCGATGGTCATCGTGGGGTCAAGGCTCGTCATCGGGTCTTGGAATACCATCGCGAGACGCTGACCGTTGTATTCCGTGCGCAGCTGCTTCTTGCTCAATTTCAGCAAATCAACGGTTTTGTCCTGCCCGTGCCCGTCATCGTATGTATACAGGATTTCGCCGCTGTTGATGGTGGCGTTGCTGTCCAGCAAGCCGACGGCGGCTTTCATCGTTACGGATTTTCCCGAACCGGATTCGCCCACGATGGCGACGGTTTCGCCCTTTTGCAAATCCAGATTGATGCCGCGGATGGCATGTACTACGCCGGCGTTCGTGCGGAAGGAAATATCCAGATTCTTGATTTGCAGAATGGTCTTTGCTGACATCTTGAATCCTCTCCTTTCACATGTCTTCCAGCTTGGGCGCGAGCGCCTCGCGCAGTCCGTCGCCGATGAAGTTGAAGCCCAGCATCAGCAGCGCCAGCACCAGAATCGGCGGAATAATCTGATACGGCAGGGTAGTGATGTTGTTGAAACCGTCCTCAATCAGCGTGCCGATGGAGCATTGCGGCAGCACAATGCCGACGCCCACGAAGCTCAGAAACGCCCTGGTAAAGATGACGGTTGGAATGGAAAACATCACCTGCGTGATAATCGGGTCGATGGTGTTGGGCAGAATCTCCTTGAAGATGATGTGTCCGCTGCCTGCACCCAGTGTGCGGCTGGCGAGAACATACTCCTGCTCCTTCATCTTCAGCATTTCTGCGCGGGCGATTTTGCTCATGCCAATCCACTCGGTCAGCAGCAGCGTTACAATCACCAGACCGATGCCTTTGGGCATAAAAATCGCCAGCACGGACACGATCACCAGCCGCGGAATACTGTTGGCGATTTCGACGAAGCGCTGCATGATGCTGTCCACACGTCCGCCGAAGTAACCGGATAACAGCCCGTAGCTCATGCCAATGAGCATATCAATGATGATGGTGACGAAGGCAATCATCAGCGATACGCGCGCGCCGTACCACGTCCGTGTCCAGAGGTCGCGGCCGAGGTCGTCCGTGCCGAAGAGAAACGTTTTATCGGCATAAATGTCGTCGTAAGGTTCGCCCGTCACCATCTCGTGGATGGCAGGTACACGCGGGCTGATGCCGACAGCGGCCTTCTTGCGTCCCTTGGCATTGAGCGCCGTGACGATTTCGTCATACGCATATCCGCTGAAAAGCGGCGCGACGAACGCCAGAAAAATCATCAGTAGTACCAGAATCAGCCCAATCATGGCGCGCTTGTTGCGGACAAAGTGCGTTGCGACACCCTTCCAGTAGCCTTGGGAAGCATAGTCGGTGTCGGTCGCAATGTCTGCCTGCTCCAACTGCGCAAAGTCCCCGGCGACCGCCTGCACCGGCGGGCAGGTTCCTAACTGTTTCATTCGTTTGTTTCCAGATGCAAGAGGCAGAGCGGCCTGCCTGAGGAGAACCGCTCTGCCTGAAGATTTCGATACGATTTTAGATTGGCTCAGCCTCTTCTAAAAGCGCATACGACTGATCACTTGATGACGGCATTCTTATACACGCGGTTCAGCGCGACAGGATGGAATTCAATCCCCTCAACGCCCTCAGTATCATCATTTTAAGAAAAAGTAAAGGGGCGATGAACGAAAAAACATGAAAGTGCAAAGTGGAGTGCACAGAGGAAAAATAAGAACAAGGGAAAAACAAAGGAATGTCCCAAATGGTGCTGAGAAAAGCAAACGCCGAAAAGTTCGAGAAGCCGTTTGAATACCATATACCTGAATCGGTAGTGAAAACATCTGGTATCACATGGTTCCTAAATGCTTGACTTTTCTTGCTGCCTATGTTATCTTCCTATTGTAGCGTTTGCTTTTTCTGCAGCCCCTTGCATCTCCGCAAAGGGACGGTTATGCCACGATCCCCACCACCGTTAGGAGGTATCACAATGGATGACATTCTGTTTACCTGTGCAGGAACGAGCGACCCTGTTCGCGGCAATCGCGACGGCGGCATTCTGCATATCATGCGCTATTATCACCCGAAGCGGGTATATCTCTTCCTCAGCCAGCAAATTGCCGACTTGGAAGCACAAGATCACCGCTTTGAAAAGACTTTCCAGCACATGCAGGAATACTGTGCGGCGCATGGTGTGGTTTATCAGCCTGAACTTATCATCCACAACAGCGGTTTGGATGACGTTTCAAAGATTGACCTCGTTGAAGAGCCGCTGCTGGAATATTTCACCTCTGTTGCCGCAGAAAATCCGAATTGCCGCATTCTGCTGAACCTGAGTTCTGGCACGCCTCAAATGAAAACGCTGATGCAGTTCCTTGCGGTTGATTCTCCTTACCATGTGTTAGGGGTTCAGGTTGATGGCCCGCAGAAAAAGAAAGGCGAAAAAGACCCGCCGCGCACGGATGATAGAATGTATAACGTCGACTATGAGTTGGAAACAAATTATGATGATGAGCCGGATTGCCTGCCGGAAGGCGAACGGCGCAACAGAACGTCCGAGCCGGAAATGTTTGCCATCAAGCATCAGCGCCACCGCCATCAGCTGCTGAAGCTGCTGGAGCGGCAGGACTATGACGCCATGCTGGACATGTCGCAGAATTTACCCAGACAGCTGCGAACGCTGCTCCAGCATTTGAACGCAAGAAACAACTTGCAAAGCGAGGAAGCCTACAAGCTGGCAAAGGAACTGCCGAATTTAGGCTTTCCGCTGTATCCAGCGATGAAAAGTGATTCGCGTTATCGCGATTTAAGCGAGTATTATCTGCTGCTGCGCAATCTGCAAAAACTGGGGCGGTATTCGGAATTTGTGCTGCGGCTGAATCCGTTTTTGACGGAGCTGCTATATACCCTGCTTATGCAGACGGAATTTACTGGCTATCTGAAAAAGAGCAACGGCCGAATTGATGTCGCGACGGATGTGCTGAACAGCAAGCAACCAGAACTGATGAAAAGGCTTCAAGCCGAAGCGCAGAGAACGCTGCTTGATTACAAAAATTTTAGCATCTTTCTTGGCATTTCTATGCTGCTTGTCACAGATACACTCTCCGACGCGCATCGGAATTTCCTTCGTGCCTGCAATGCGCTCAATACAGCGCAGCGCAACACAGCCGCGCATCAGCTTCATGCTGTGCTGGAAGAGGACATCAAGCACGATTGCTTCTTCGGCATCAAGCACTATGGTTCTGCTGAAATTGTGCAGAAATTAGGCGAACTGCTGGCACAGGCATACCCGGATGTGTGCGACAAGTCGCTTTTCAGGATTTACGACCGCTGCAACGACTACATCAAGGTGCATTTGCAGCTGGGCGCTGCGAACCTCTAATTTTTGTGCGCCAAATCGGCAGCTTTTTCAGAGGTTCGCACCGCTTTTGGGATTGTTTTGACCAGTTTGGGGTGTCATTTTGTCGAACTTTCGCTTGACTTTTCTTGCTGTTTGTGCTATTCTTCCATTATCAGCACAGCTTCTTTTGTGGGGCTTTGCTGATGCAGCTTAGCCCCGCGAGGGGACGGTTACCTTTATGCGCGGGTATGACGCAATGCTGGAGAAACGATGCAGCTTAGCCCCGCGAGGGGACGGTTACCATTTGACCTCTATGCACTTTTCCGCCGTATCAGCGGATGCAGCTTAGCCCCGCGAGGGGACGGTTACTTGATTGGGAACCGTCAGCGTCCCCTGTAAATGGCCGATGCAGCTTAGCCCCGCGAGGGGACGGTTACTAAAACGTTTTCAAATCAAGCCGGGTTCCACGGCAGATGCAGCTTAGCCCCGCGAGGGGACGGTTACCCGCCGGTTGAAACTGCAGCCCTGCAAACTTGCTCGATGCAGCTTAGCCCCGCGAGGGGACGGTTACAAAAAACGCTCCGCGTGGAGATTTTCGGCGCGCCTGATGCAGCTTAGCCCCGCGAGGGGACGGTTACGCGATGAGTGCGACGCTCAGTCCCAAAAAGACGATGCAGCTTAGCCCCGCGAGGGGACGGTTACCTTGCTGGATTTCTGCGGCTTCTTCGTCGCTGATGATGCAGCTTAGCCCCGCGAGGGGACGGTTACGGAAGTGCAGTGCATGAGGATGCGGTATCTGGAGGGATGCAGCTTAGCCCCGCGAGGGGACGGTTACGGAAGCCCTTTTTCACTGGGCAGATGCTCAAAGCGATGCAGCTTAGCCCCGCGAGGGGACGGTTACATTCTCATTCATCTCTTCACACGAGATAGGCCATGCAGATGCAGCTTAGCCCCGCGAGGGGACGGTTACGCTTTTCCGACTTGCCTGTGATTTCCGGCAGATTGATGCAGCTTAGCCCCGCGAGGGGACGGTTACTGAGACGCTCCTTCCTGGTGCAACTGCACTGCTGATGCAGCTTAGCCCCGCGAGGGGACGGTTACGCATCGTAGTCGCTCAAAATGCCGTTGTCGATTGATGCAGCTTAGCCCCGCGAGGGGACGGTTACATGTAGACATCGTTGAGTAGAAGATAACCGCGGTTTTGATGCAGCTTATCCCCGCGAGGGGACGGTTACAATGACTGGGCTGGATTACGTGCGCACACCAGTCGATGCAGCTTATCCCCGCGAGGGGACGGTTACACGTTCGCGTAGCTCTTCATATTCAAGAGTCCAAGATGCAGCTTAGCCCCGCGAGGGGACTCCCTCCATGTGTTTTCTCCGGCAAATTTCCGCCATTTTATTGACAATTCGCACATTCTCTGCTATACTTCATGGTGAACTTTTCCTTCTTGTTAACGGAGGTGGTTTTTTGAACGAATTAACTTTACAGGCAACCTTCGCCGGTCTGCTGCATGACATCGGCAAACTTGTCTGGCGCGCTGGACTGGGGAAACGCACGCACGCGTTCGCGGGCGCGGAATACTTAAAAGCACATTTTGCCAATCCCAAAGCGCAGAATTTCCTCGCCTGCGTGCAGTATCATCACGAAAAGGAACTGCGTGCGGCTTCCTTGCCGGCAAATCATCCCGCCTATATCACCTGTGCAGCCGACTCGATTGCTGCCTCCATCGACCGCCGCGGCATCGAATCGGGCAATCAGGATTATGACGCTTCACAGCCGCTGCTGTCCATTTTCTCGCATCTTAATGGCGAACATCTCAAACAGTTTGTCGCGCCTATTCAGCCAAGCGGCAGCGTTCCGTTTCCCGTTTCCGCCGCATCCGCTGCGAAAAGCGACTATGAGCAGCTCCTCCACCATTTTGAGCAGGGTTTATCGCACATCGGCTATGGCGCGGAATGGCTGAATGCGCTGCTTGCCTTGCTGGAAGAATGCACGTCCACCGTGCCTGCCAGCACCTATCGCGCGCAAAGCGAGGATGTTTCGCTGTATGACCATCTGAAAGTCACCGCTGCCGTCAGCGCCTGCATCAGCGAATATCTGCTGGCACAGGGGATTGACAATTGGCGGGACTATTTGCAGTCTCCCAACGCTGATTTCCACAAAACCAATGCTTTTCTTTTGTATACCGCTGATATTTCCGGCATTCAAAAATTCATTTACACCGTCGCCACCCGCGGCGCACAGCGCGCACTCCGCAGCCGTTCCTTCTTTCTGGAGCTGTTCATGGAGAATTACATCGACCTTGTGCTGGATGCGTGTGGTCTCAGCCGTGCGAATCTGCTTTACAGCGGCGGCGGGCATTGTTATCTGCTGCTGCCCAACACGGATGCCGTCAGAGCCACAGTGCGTGAAGTCAACCGAAAGACAAATGACTGGCTGATTGCGCAGTTCGGCATTCAGCTTTTCCTTGCCAACGGCTGGTGTCCGTGCAGTGCTGATGCGCTGTGCAATCGCCCCGCGGAAGAATCCCCCTACAAGGAGATTTTCGCCAAGGCTTCTGCTGTCCTCAGTCAGCATAAGCTGCAGCGTTATTCCGTTGCGCAAATCAAGCGCTTGAATCAGTTTGCCGATGCGCTTTCCGGGCGCGAATGCACCGTCTGCGGGCGCGTGGACAATTTGCAGGAGAATCGCTGCCCGTGGTGCCGGGCATTCGAGAACATTTCGCGGAAATTGCAGAATCCGCAGTATACCGCTTTCTGCATCACCCGCGATTCATCCGCATACGACTTGACCCTGCCTGACCGAGATGGTCAGGATGTTTCCCTGCTTTTGCTGACGGAGGACGAAGCCGCCAAGCAAATTGCGCAAGACCGGCAGATGATTCGCTTGTATGGCAAAAATCGCACCATTCTCGGCGCGCAGATCTGCACACGGCTCGACTTGTGCGATTATTATGCCAGCAATCTGAACACATCGTTGGCGGCGCAGTCCGAGGGGATTCGCCGCCTTGCCATCTGCCGCATGGATGTGGACAATCTGGGCGAAGCGTTCATTTCCGGCTTTGAACAGAAGGACAAGCCGCTGCCGAAGGAACGGTATCATTTCGTCACACTCTCCCGAACGACCGCGTTTTCTCGGCAAATGTCGCTCTTCTTCAAGCGCTATATGAACCTTGTGCTAACGCAGAATGAACAAAAGCCGCTGCAAATTGCCGTCATTTATTCTGGCGGCGACGATGTGTTTCTGCTGGGCGCGTGGAATGACGTCATCACCGCGGCAACGCGGATTGCGGATGCTTTCCATGCTTATACATCCGGCGCATTGACCATCAGCGCAGGCATTGGGATGTACGATGCGAAATATCCCATCCGCATGGCTGCCGAAGAAACGGCCGCCTTGGAGCAGCGCGCCAAAAACGAGCCCGGCAAAAATGCGATTGCCTTGTTTGATCCGCAGGAACATCACACCTATTCGTGGTCTGTCTTTACCAGCGCCGTCCTGGGCGAAAAATATCAGGCGCTGAAAACCTTTTTCGATGGGCAGGATGAGCGCAGGATGGCTTTCCTGTACAACATCACGCATCTGCTTCGTCTCGCATCCACAGACAAGCTGAATCTGGCACGGTTAGCCTATCTGCTGGCACGCCTGAAGCCAAGCAGCTTTGATAAGGAAAAAAGCGCACAGTACGACGCATTCTCCAAGGCGGTGTACCGCTGGGCAGCCATTCCGCAAGAGCGCGACCAGCTCATCACTGCCATCTACCTATATGTCTACTTGAACAGAAAGGTGGAAGATTCAAATGGCTAACAACAATAACTACAATAGCTATAACAATCAGCGGCAGCCATCCAGAGGTTTTGCGCCTGCCGCTCCGGTTGTAGCAAAGGCAATCCCGGAAAACTATGTTGATCTTGCAGAAGAGATTATGCACAAAGAGCTGACGCTCAATGGTCAGAAGAACAAAAAAGTCATTACCACTTCAAAACTGCGCAACTGGTTCAGCATTGCGAACGATATTTATAATGTGGAAAGCCGTAGCGCAGAATCCAAACTAAAAGCAGAAAGCCGCATGAAGCTGATGAATTTGCGTTTGCGCATCGTCTACGATGCGGGCAAAGACAACAGTGTCATGGATTTTGTCACCAGCGCGAATTTGCTTTCGTATATCAAAGGCATCGGCGAGAGTCGAGAACAAATGATTCGTTTCACGCACTACATGGAAGCCTTGGTTGCTTATCATAAATACTTCGGCGGGAAGGAAGCATAACAATGTACGGAAAAATTATCATCCACTGCGTTTTGACCGTCAAAACAGGATTGCATATTGGGGATTCCTCTGCCTTTTCTGCCATTGGCGCAGTGGACAGCCCGGTTGTTCGCGACCCTTACACCAATCGGCCCATTATTCCCGGCAGCAGTTTGAAGGGAAAAATCCGCACGCTGCTTGTTCGCAGCAAATGCAAGGATATTGAGCATATGCCCGACCACAAGGATGACGACTCCGCCATTCTGCGGCTTTTCGGTTCCGCTGCGCCTGTCAAACGTTCCCGGCTTCAGTTTGCTGACTGCTTTGTATCCAATGCCAGCGATTTTGCAAGCATTGGTTTGACGGAAGTAAAGGCGGAAAACACCATTAACCGTCAAACCAGCCAAGCTAATCCGCGGCAAATTGAACGCGTTACAGCAGGCGTTCAGTTTGGCTGCACCATTGTGTACGATATTGAAAATTCCAGTGAGCTGACCCCCGATTTGCAGCTGCTGGCGCTTGGCATGAAGCTGCTTCAGATGGACTATCTGGGCGGTCATGGTTCGCGCGGCAGCGGGCGGGTCGGCTTTTCCGATTTTTCTTTCCAGCATTTTCAGGATGAAACCTCCGACCAAACGTTGATGGACATTTTCAAGGAGGCCGAGAACTATGAATTATTCCCTAATTCGTCTGCGATTTGATGGCCTTGCTCACTTCGGCACTTCCGATTCTGCGCTTTCCTTATTCACATCAGAAGATCATTTCTATGCCGATACGCTCTTTTCCGCACTTTGCCACACTGCATTGTCTCTCCACGGCATTGATGGACTCCATTCGCTCCTTCAGCAGGCTGCGGATGGTGCATTGCTGTTCAGTGACAGTATGCCGTGGCATCGTACCGCGCACGGTGTTGATTACTACCTGCCCAAGCCTTGCAGGACTTTTTCTCGTCTCCCGCAGAAACAGGACATGCCGCAGGGCAGCCGCAAAGCAATGAAAAAACTTGCATGGATTTCCGCTCGCAGCTTTTCTGATTTCTGGCGTTCTATTGCCGGAGAAGCCTCCTATCAGCCGCAGCCGGATGCTTTCGGGACACTTGCAGGCAGAACGCAGGCCGCCGTGTCCGACGAAACGGATGCCGTTCCCTATCAGGTGGGCGCATATCGCTTCTTTCCCGATTGCGGTTTGTATGTGCTGATTGGCTGCAAGGAGCAGCGTCGGCTGGATTATTGCGCCGAATTGTTTACGGTGCTTGGTTTGTCCGGCATTGGCGGAAAAACCAGCGTCGGCTACGGGCGTTTTACCGTCGAAGAGCAGATTCGTTTGGACGATTCTGATGATTCCCAGCTGGTATTCCTCCAACATGCGCTGGCGGACGCATCTGCGCCCTATCAATTGCTGCTGACAACCAGTTTGCCGCGCGATGATGAGCTGGAACAAACCATGCAGCACGCGCAGTATCGGCTGATTCGCCGGAGTGGTTTCATCCAATCAAACACATTTAATGCAGAGCCATTCAAAAAGCAAACGCAGTATTACCTTGCCGCCGGCGCAACTTGTACGCAGCGTTATCACGGGGATTTGTACACCGTTGCCGAATCGGGCAATCACCCCGTTTACCGCTATTCCAAGCCGATGTTTCTGGGGGTGAAGGCATGATTGAATCAGGAACGCTTCAATGCTTTGACTTGACGCTGACAACGCAAGGGCTGCTCCACATCGGGGACGGCAAAGTCATCCCGAAAAAATTTTACATGCTGAACGGCAATACCATCTCCTATATTGATGAAGAACGGCTGTTTGCCCTTCTTCTCCGTCGAAATCAGTTGGAGCGTTTTGAGGCCTATTGCCTTGGTGCGGACACAGATTTAGGAAGCTTCTTCAAGAGCAGCATTGCGCTTTCTCCCGCTGAGCAGCATGCGCTTGTGCGCTGCACCTTCCGCAGTGCCGATACACTTGATGAAAATCATTCGTGCAAGGAAATTCGGCCGTTTATCCGCAACGCAGCAAATCAGGTGTACATTCCCGGCAGCAGTATCAAAGGCGCGCTGCGTACTGCCCTGCTGTTTTCCATGATTCAGCAGGATGGCAGCAAAAAAGCCCCTCTTGATTGGCAGAAGCCAAGGGGCGCTTTTGAAGCACGTTATCTCCATCAATTGTATCCGCAGATTGAGCGCGATACACCGCAGAAAGACCTTCTGCGCGGACTTTCTGTTTCCGACAGTCAAGTCATCGCAGACAGTGCCATGTGTTTAAGCTGCAAGTGCGATGCCAGCGTCAGCGGCGCTGTCCGCAAACTGCCTGTCTGCCGTGAGTGCATTGCACCGGGGCAGCTGATTCATACTACGCTGACGTTAGATCAGTCCATCCTGCACGGTAGAATTACCAAGGAATCCTTGCTGCATGCCGTCCAAACTTTTGCCGCATACCATCAGGAAACGTATGCTGAACATTTTACATTGCCTGACCATGCGCATTACCAGCTTGCCCCGGCCACGCTCTTTCTTGGCGGCGGCGCCGGCTTTTTCAGCAAAACGCTGTCGTACCCCTATGAGGGAAAGCAACTTGCTTTGCAGCATGTTTCTGCGTTCATGAGCAAGTCTTTCCGTGCGCATCATCATGAAAAAGACCCTGCACTGGGCATCTCCCCGCATACTATGAAATATGGACTGTATCATCAGGAGTTATTCCCGTTCGGTCCATGCAAGGTGGATATTTTATGATAAAACAATACCGAATCAGCTTGGAAAGCAAGCAAGCTGGGCTCAATGCGTCGATTGCCTATCCGCTTTACGCATGGCTGTTGTCACAAGTGCCGACGGAAGTTGGTACGGCGCTCCACGAGCAAGCTACCCGTCCACTCAATCAGTATATTCTTTGGAATGCTGCGGCCAATCGCGGCGAATGGGTGGTCAACCTCATGACCGACGAGATGGTCGAAATATTTTCCCCTGTCTTGAATGCGCTCTCCGTCATTGCCCTGCGAAGCGGCACACTGGTTGCTACCGCAGGAAGTACCGTGGAAATCCCGAACTTCCAGCATCTATTGAAGTGCGGCGAATCGCTGTCAAACGTTCAGCTTTTTCCAATCCACTTTCAGACGCCCACAACGTTCAAGCAGGATAAGCGTTATGTGATTTTCCCGCAGGAATCGTTGATTTTGCATTCCCTTATCACCCGCTGGAATGTCAGTTTTCCTGAAGCTCTGATGGATGACGAAGATGCTTTTCAGGCACTTCTGCGCGGCATTCACATTGTGGATTACAATTTGCACACCACCCGCTACCCGATGAAGCAAGTGCGGCTTCCTGCATTTCAAGGACGGATTGGCATCGAAACGCGCCTGCCTGCGCCCATGATGGCGCTGTGGACAACGCTGTACAGCTTTGCCCCTTATGCCGGGATTGGTGTCAAGACGACGCTGGGGATGGGCGGCGTGTCAATGATGAAGGCATCCAATCTGCCTGTGTGACCCCTCTATCTAATGATATATTTCGGATGCCCACACATGAACAACGGGTGTTCCCCGATGGAAAGCTCCTGTGATTAACCCAGCCACCTCCTATGCGAGTAGAAGAATCGCATGGGAGGATTTTGGGTGTGCCCCGCATAATACTATTTCCAGATTCACCTGCGCCACCGGTTTGCGCCTTTTCCGCTCTGTCGTTCGGTCATTCCACTTAGCGTAACGAGGTTTATTTCTCGTGCAAACAATGCGCTTGAATTGCACCTTTTCTCGGAATTTTTGCCCGGCAGGGATGACGCAGCTGGGTTGGACTCAATTATGAGGGGTATCCCTAATCCTCCACGGCGTTTTCCGACACTTCGAGGTGAAGCCGAGCGTGCTGCAGCCGCTGTGGAATTTAGCGTGCGACATGGCGGTGGAGGGGGTCATTAACGACTTGAATCTGCCGATGCTCACGAACGCGCAGGCGGCAGGGCAGGTGCAAGTCCTCCAGCAGATTGTGCTGAGGGTCAACAACCTGCTGACGGCGGAGAAAATCTACGCGTATCTGCGGATGAATCCGCCGAGCGAAACGGAATTTGCCCGCCTGAAGCGCCTGTTTTCGCCGGATAATCACGCACTTTGGTATGCACCGACTGCGCGCGTTGCTATGGCGGAGGAGCAAGCAGCGGTGGATAACGGTGGCGGTACATCAGGTACGTCACAGCGCGGTCAGCCGGACGACGACCAGCCGGACGACGACCAGCCGGACGACGACCAGCCGGACGACGGTCAGCCGGACGACAATCAGCCAAACGACGGTCAGCCGAACGACGGTCAGCAGGAGAATGCCAGCACGGCGCAGGCACAAGCGGCGCTATCCGCCCTCTTGCAGGACTGGCAGCACATTGCCGAGCAGATGCAGACCGACTTGGAGACGTTCCACAAGCAGCGCGGCGACGAGGCAGGCGGCATGATGCAGAATCTCCGCGCCGTCAACCGGGAAAAGTACGACTACACGGCGTTCCTGAAGAAATTCGCCGTGATGGGCGAGGCCATGCGCATCAATGACGATGAGTTCGACTATGTGTTTTACAGCTACGGGATGCAGCTTTTCCCCGAAAAGCGGATGCCGCTCATTGAGCCGCTGGAATACAAGGACGTGAAGCGCATCCGCGAGTTCGTCATCGCGATTGACACGTCTGGGTCGGTGATGGGCGAACAGGTGCAGGCGTTTTTGCAGAAGACGTACAACATCCTGCAAAGCACGGAGAGCTTTTTCAGCCACATCAACGTCCACATCATCCAGTGCGACGAGGACATTCAGGAGGACATCAAAATCACCTCGCGGGAGGAGTTTGACCACTATCTGCAAACGATGGCCATCAAGGGGCTTGGCGGAACGGACTTCCGCCCGGTATTCCAGCGGGTGGATGAGATGATTCGGGACGGGGAGTTTGCCAACCTGAAGGGGCTGATTTACTTCACGGATGGCTGCGAGATTCCCGAAGTGTCGGTGTGGGCGATGAAGCTGGTGCTGACGAGAGAAGAGGTGGAGGAGATGGCTGAAAGCACCAATAAATGACGCGAAGGAAAAGCAGATGGATACAGCCTTATCCGTTGCCGCGCTTGTAGTATCCTTGTTTTCGGTGGGGTTCACGCTGTATACGTTCATCTGGACGAAAGTCCGAGACCGGAAACAGGCGACAATGGAAGCATACAATCGTCTGCAAGAGCAGGTGCTGGATCATTTGAACGTGTATATGCCCAAGCAAATTGCGGAGATTGCGAAGCATACTGCCTAAAACGAAAACGCCTATCATCCTTCATATCCCTGATATTTCAGACATCAGTGCCAAATTCCGCCCCGGCGCAGCAGTCGGCTTTGCGGAGGACAACCGCGACTGCACCGACGAAAACGGCAAAGCGTATGCGAAGTACATCAAAGCCAATGCCACAAAGCTGGCAGGTTTGGCGATTGAGCACCCCGCGTTGTTCTACCTGATGCTTCGCGAAAAGCTGATTTCCGCCAAGGATTTGGACGCATTCACAAAAGCCGTGCAGGACAGCGGCAATACGGAGCTGATTGCGGCAGTGCTGGACTATGCCAACAGCAGCGTTTCCGAAAAGGACAAGGCAAAAGTTCAGCAGAAGAAAGAAACGCTCGACACGAATGTGACGAATTCCCTGTTTGATGCGGAACAAATTGAGCAAATCAGCGGGAAAACGTTCGCTGTCACAGGCAGGCTCAAGACGTTCGCCAGCCGCGACGAGCTGAAAGTCTGCTTGGAAGCGTGCGGTGCGACGCTGACGGAGAGGCTTTCGCGCGACGTGAATTACCTCATCACGAACACGCCGGATTCGGGCACGGCGAAGAATCGGGAGGCCGAATCGCTGGGAATTTCGCGCATCACCGAGGCGCAATTCAACGAAATGGTTGGCAGAAAAGTGTAAAAAATGCCCTCCGCCGGTTACTCACAACCGCGGAGGGCATTTCTATATCCTCATTTCGTCCTCTAAAAAGTGCGAATTTGATATTTTGATACACAAAAGGTGGAAACTTGTTGAGGAGATTAGCCCCTTCACCTCTTGAACCCCATGAAAAGCATTCGACGAACCGCAAACCCTTGCACCACAAGGCTTTGCGGCACTTTCACAAGGGGCTAATAACCCCGAAATAACCCCGAACTCATGAACGGAACAGTTTTAGCCCCTGTGCTGTGTATGCGGTTCAATGTCAAGGCGGCAATAAGCACAGGAGGTTTGCTTTCCACCATCAATGAGTACATCAAAAAGATATATGCAGACGGAGAACTGACCGAAGCGGCAACTATCCGGAAATTACGAATAGTTCAAGCAGAAGGTTCGCGGCAGGTCAACCGCGAGGTGGCTCACTTTGCCCGTCCTTCGGCGATTTGATTCTGGACAGCCTGAACCGCACGGAAAACGCGATGACGCAGGCGTGCGCCTTTAAGGCGGCGGAACTGTGCCTGATTGCGCAGAAGCAGGCGGAAATGGTGTATCAAGCAAAATAATGCAAGAAAGCAAGCCCATCGGCTGCCTGTGATTTGTACAGGCGGTCAGTGGGCTTGCTTGGTTGTATACAATTTCGCTTACGCTCGAATGCCGCTTCCGCCTTGGCTTTAAGCTTTCCTCTTCGCGCGTTTCCAGGTTCCAAATGAGAATGCGCCAAGACACGAGCAGATGTGCAGGTGAATTTGGAAATAGTATTATGCCCGGATGCAAAAAATGCGGCGGCTTCCAGGGGAAAGTCGCCGTGAGAAAGTATGCAGTTTTCATCAATCGCTCATCTGCTGTTTCTTGATGCCGTAATGTGCAGCCCCATTTGCTCCAGCTCATCAGAAGTGGTCACAAGCACCGTTGCAGAAAGCCACTTGATTTTCTTCTCAAGTTCCTCCCGCAGCCGTCGTCTGATGGTATGCTCATCGCGGCTCGCACAGGCAAACTTCCCGTCAAGCACCAGTACCACCACGATTTTTCGCTGACCGTTTGCAATCTCTTGACTGCACAATGCTCGTGCGAACGCATCACACGATGCATGCTTCGTCGCAGGCATTGGATTGCTGAATGCACCCAACATGCCCGCCAGCGTCATCGCCGTTTTCTGGGCAACTTCAATGTCAAGGCTGTCTCTTGTGGATACGTCGCGTCCATCAGCGCCCGCCGTGTCGCGCTTCTGGTTATTCGGAGCAATCCGCCAGCGGTTGCCCGACTCATCACCAATGCAGTTTTTCACCTCAATCAGCACATAGTGCTTGTCCGATACCGCAATAAAATCCACAGCTTTCGCGCCGGGCTGTGCGTTGAACCGCTCGGTATAATACGGCGTATCATCATACTTCAGCACCAAATTGCCATATTGCTCGCCGAACGTAAATTCGATATCACTCTCTGATACGATCATAGATGAATCCCTGCTCTCTGTTGTATATCGCATCAAATTCTTCCATGATGCTGTTGTGCTGAAGTTCGCTGATGGTATCCGCCATTTCCGCCTTTATTGCGCCATCCTCAAAGAAAAGGGAAAAGAAACGGATGTCAATCTGGTCAGTATTGGATTCCGGGAATGCCATATACATGTTCAGATACTGCTGGAGGAAATAATCATGTGTTGTGATGAAAATCTGCACCTTGAGTTTTGCAAGTTGCATCATAGCTTCCACCAGCGGGCGAATCATGCCGGGATTCATGTTCGTCTCCGGCTCATCCCAGAACAGCACCGAATTGGCATTCAGGCAGCCATTCCGAATGAGATAGGTGATGGTCGCCAATTTGCGATAGCCCTCGGAGACAAGCCCCATTTCAAATTCTCCGCCATTTTCTGCATTGAGATAAAATTTTTTATCATGCTGCACCGTTGTCCCGTGGAGAATTTCATCCAAACTGGCTAACACCTGATTTTGCTCATCGGAATTTTTCCCGCGCTTCAGCGGACGATCCAGCAGCTTTGCAAGGTCATAATATGTTTCCTCAAACGCAATATGGTATTCCTCATACAGCGACGTGAAATTCTCCGTCGCCGAAATGATTTCCTTCGGCGGAAAATACACCGCCGTATGGTCAGGCGATGCCGCATGCTCCATCTTCGGCAAGGCAAGCGTGGAAATTTTGCTTGCTCGATTTCCGAAATTCACATCAATGTTCGTGCCGTTTTCATAGCCCATCGAGGCTGTCATTTGGGCATTGCCCTGCTTTCGCCGCACGAGTCTGCCCACTTTCCCGTTGTCCGGGCGAAATACGCCGCACAGCTTTTCGGAAAACCTGTTCACCGCTGCTTCCCTTGTCTCTGTGGAGTTCCACTGTTCATAGGACTTATGCAGGCTGTACATCAGCTTTATCAGCGCCGTTTTGCCCGTGCTGTTTGTGCCACAAATCACATTGATTCCCGGCGACCACTGAAAATCGGCTTGCTGAAACAGCATAAAATCAGACAGATGCAATTGGCTGATTTTCACACGCATCCATTCCTTTCCCAAAGCAGTTTCATGTCTGCTTTGCGCAAGAAGCACAGCTTCTCCCCGATATTGTTGCAGGCATGAAACAGATTATCCGCTGCGTCGGATTGCGATTTGCTTCCGCACAACTCGGCGCACGTTGCTGCCGCCGCTTGTACGTCAATCACTATAACATTGATTCCTGCTATTGTCAACGGTTATTGTCAGAATTTCCGCCCAATTGCAAAAACGCGGCAATGGCTTCTTCATATTGTCCATTTTCGCGCAGCATCACTGCTTGCTGGTACTTTATTTCCATTATGCCCGCAATCTGCGCCTTCGCGCCACTCTAATCTCCCAACTCCGCAAAAACAGGGCAAGGAGGCTGGTGTGTGCCTGCAAGAAAGAGCGAAAAGGAGCTTGCTCTGCGCAGCTCTGCCGCGGAATATCTGACCTTTGTCGCCGCCACCGGCGAGAGCAATGTCAGCTTCGAGATGCGCTACGAGAATGAGAATATCTGGTTAACGCAGAAGATGATAGCGACATTGTATGACGTGTCTGTAGCAGCTATCAATCAGCACTTGAAGAAAGTCTTCGAGGATGGTGAGCTGCGCGAGGAATCAGTTATTAAGAAATACTTAATAACTGCTGCGGATGGAAAAAGCTACAACACCAAGCACTATAACTTGCAAGCCATCATTGCCGTCGGCTTCAAGGTCAATAACCAACGTGCCGTGCAGTTCCGCAAATGGGCGGGTCAAATCGTGAAAGACCATATCATTCAGGGCTGGACAATGGACGTGGAGCGCCTGAAAAAGGGGCATATGTTCACGGACGAATACTTCGAGCGGCAGCCTGAGCAGATTCGGGAAATACGGCTGAGTGAGCGAAAATTCTATCAGAAAGTCACAGACTTGTACGCAACGGCGTTTGATTACGATAAGGACGCCAAGACGACACGCCTGTTCTTTCAGACAGTGCAGAATAAGATGCACTTTGCCGTCCACAGACACACGGCTGCGGAGCTCATCGTGGAGCGCGCGGATGCCAACAAGGAGCATATGGGATTGACCACATGAGAGAATGCGCCGGATGGCAAGATTCTGAAAACAGACGTGACGGTAGCCAAGAACTATTTGAGCGAACAGGAAATGCACTATCTGGAGCGCATTGTCTCCCTTTATCTGGACTATGCGGAATTACAGGCGGAGCGCAAGATTCCCATGAGATAGCGTGTCCCACTGCCGCAATGGGGGCGGAGTATAATCATTTAAAAATTCTTCAGTTCGCCATAGACAAGCTGTTCGGCTGTAGGAGCGTTGACTTTTTCTCGTATACGAGGATACATATTGACCATTATCCGATTGCCTCTTTCAGCTTTTCCGGTTCCATAGCAAGCAGTTCAAACGGATGCCATCCCTTTTTAGTACAGATAGCGGCATCTTTTTCGCTGATTGTTTCAGAGAAAACAATGACATTTTTGTCTGGCCACGACATGACGATCTCTCCGTCCAACAGGTTGTGCTTTACCGCTGTAGCCAAATAATTTGGTAGTGGAATACCCAATTCCGCAAAATCGTCAATGATTGACTGAACGTTTTCGTCAAAAAGGAATGCAATTCTGTCCCACGAATCAACGTTGTTAATGGGATATGATTTTTCCTTATCCTCAAACCTGCTGAAGTTCACTTTTTCCTCGGCAATGGATTCCACTTCACGCAAAACATCATCACCAAGGAAGTATCGTTCCACATAATCCCAACGTGCTCCATCATCAAACGGATCAGTAAAAAACTTTCTCAAAATCTTCACTTCACGTTCATGCTTTTGCTTGGCTTTTGTGACGTAGCCGTTGGAATACTTTATTTCGCCATAGACTATACGACGAATTTTTTCGGGATCATTCAAACGAATGAAGATTTCAGGCTGCTCACCACCCACTACTTCATAAGTCGCATAATCAAAAATAGAAAGCAATTTCAATGCAGTGGCGTCTTTACCCTCAGGAGATAGGGGCATAAACTTAGATAGTGAGGTGTTATTGTTGCCGTCAAGATTTTTTATTAACTGTGATCTTGTTATTGAGCGGTTAAGCATTTCCTTGAATGTTCCATTCGACAAAGTATATTGTGACATGGCGTGATCATTATAAGCACGGTATTTTACGCATCTGCTCTCTGGATCTACTAAATGAAAAATCGAATTCGCTATGATTCGCGCCTTTGTGGCTCCATATTTCGGGCTGATCTCTTTCGCGAATTCTTCCAGCGTGAAAAACGTTTGCTTAAATGTGCCATACAAGGTATCAGCAATATACTCAAAATCCTCTAAAATTTTGGCACGAACATCGCAAAGCAAGAGCTCCCCCTTTGTTTCTACCGATACTTTCTGCCGCACACTAAATTCATCACAAGTGCTGGGCATAATTTCTATTTTGTCTTTTGAATTTGAGTTTTTATTAAAATACCAATACTTGAACTGTGGGAACGATAGATTGGGATAGTGATCTTCCCATACGGCTTTCAGGTCCAAGAAAAAAACATCGCCAGCATCCGATATAGTTTCATTGCTATTAGATTGTTGTTCTCGTACTCTCCCCGGAGCAACGAAAGAAAAGTATTTTCCATACTGCGAATTAAGAACGTGTTTTTCGCATTCCTTACGAATGACGACATACGCTTTTGTAAAAATACCTTGTGGTCTGGAAACAAGAACCTTGAAATTATATTTATCGTACAGATCCTTTTCGAGCATCAGCAAGCAGGTCTTTAACTTATTAATTTGCTTATTAATTTGCTTATCCTCGCTGTCGCGCTCATTCTTTCCTGCAAAGATATATGTGAATGACTCAGGGGAAATCAAAAAGCTACGACTTTCCCTTTTATTTTTAAAGGCGTTGTAAATTCCTGATAAAACAAGATTGATCTGATACTGTTTGATTTGCGACATACCAAACAATCGCTGCATAAAACCAATGTCATTATCGTAATAATCAGCAATTGCATAGCCAATCATGCTGGGTTTTCTTGCAACTCGTCCAATTTCTTGTACATAGTCACAGAGATTTCCGGTAACAGCATAGTGATATACATTAACAATATTATTGATATCCACGCCCATACCAAAAGCCTTTGTGGCCAACATAACAGGCTTTTCTCCACTCCTGAACTCGTCAAACGCTTTTCGTTTTCTCTCGGCCAGCACTGCTGTGCTAACCTCCTCAAGATTTCGCCCTGTATAAAGAGCCACCTTATCACGATTAAAAGTTTTACCGGCAAAACTTTTAACACCGCGTAAAGCATCACCGGCATAGGATGCGTAGGGAAAATAAACAATTGTCTTGGTGTTCGACGTAATCCACTCGTTGATTCGTGTGATTAGATCGACAGCCTTCCGCTCCTCATATACAGGATTTGCTAACTTGTTAGCTGCTCTTACCGAGATGTTAAATCGAATATTGTCGCGTTTGACATAGCCTATATATTTAATTGGGTTTTCCATATAAAGGCTAATAATCGTTTCGCTCACAGAGTCGTCAAGACCGCCATTTACAGCAGTTGCGGTAAACGCGCAAATCGGGAAATGAGCTACTTTTTTATTTTTATTCCATTTCGTTTGGATTTGATTGCGCAGTCGATTAATATAACTACCCAGGTACCAATAGTCAGGTCTAAAACCGACACCCCAGGTTGTGACGATATGCGCTTCATCAACAATGATTAATCCGATTTCACGATCTCCTATCAATGTTTCCATAGAATATGACAGTAGTGTCTCTGGACTGAGGTACAATAAATCCGTTTCGCCGCCCTTTACGCGCTTGAGCACTTCTTCTTTCTCTGCCTGCGAAATAAGATCAGAGTTGAAGGTCTCTACACGATGAAATCCCCTGGCATTCAGTTGCTCTTTCTGATCCTGCATAAGTGCCTTAACCGGTTCAATAATGATGGTTAATTTCTTGTACTTTTTTGCCAGATAAATCGCTGGAATTTGGAACATAACCGATTTGCCAGCGCCAGTTGAAGCGGTAATAAAAATATCCCTATAATTGTGCGGTTCCATATAGGCATTTTCTGCTTGTGCAATAATGTCGCTGATAATTTTTGCCTGACTGATCTCGATAACATCATTGTTGATGTCTGGATTTTTGTAAAATCGCAGCTTCCTGAAAGATCCAAAATTGGGGATTTTGATAATGTTTTGTGCAATCCTGATAAGTTCTTCTTCCGGGACTACAGACTGTTCAGCAAGCATCGGTCTTTCACAAATCGAGATGCCATTATACTGACAATATGCCCGAAGTGAGGATAAATTGCGCTCTGAAAGTAATCCGTTTGTGATGCTGTAACTGATGCAATGAGGCTGCGTACGCTTGATTCGCATCAGTTCCTTTAAAAAAAGAGAAATATCGTTGGCAATATGGACATGAAGATCTACCACATCAATAGAATCCTGTGAAAATGCAGCCGGATAGTATGGGCTAACTGTTACCTTTAGCCCTTTTTCTAACTCATAGTTATAAAAGCTGGCAAACAGTTCTCCATCAATGCACTCAAGAGAATTATATACAGAGAGGAAATTTTTGCACGCGATTGTTTGCTCTGCAGCCGTTTCGAGATCTAAATTCTTCCGGATTTCTTCTATCAGTTCTTCATTAAGATCAAATTCGATAGGATAGTATTCGGGGTACAGGTTGTTTATGTAAATAACAACTTCCAAGCCATAGTCTTTGACTGCCAGTTCAACACGTTCCTTCAACAAAGCATATTCTTCGTATGTGATCCAAAACTCCTCATCATCCTCCATATTAAGAAGGGCTCGATCCAAAGCACGACGAACCTTATTGTCAAAAAGTAGTACATTCTTTTTGGAGGCTATTTTAGAATCAACTAATGGCAAAACGGTAAGAGCAGCCAAAAAATCAGTAGGAAATCCTTTGTAGACAAATAATTTCATGTGATTACTCCTCCTTCGTTATACAATGTGCGTTTAAAAGTCTGTCTTCATAAGTGACAAGGCAGCACAGCAGCGCACGCAATGCGGCTCATGCTTCCTCAATGGAAACCGAAATTTCAAACTCCTTTGCAATGTGGCGCACAGCATTCATCCAGCCAAGGGTGCGTTCGACAATCCAGCGCCACGGAAGTTTTTCCCCCTCATGAGGTTTGATTTTCTCGGAAATGTTCACCTGGCGCTGGAGCCGCTGCTGTACTTCGCCGATGAACGTGCCGTGATAACCTGCATCGGCGCAAAATACTTGGATTGACGAATACTTCTCGCAAGCCTTCTTCGCGACCAGAATGCCGGATTTTGTTCCGTGTATGTCGATCATAGGAGCCAAGATGCTCAGCAAGTTGCCCATTGTGTCTACGATGGCATGACGCTTGCGTCATGCTGTTCCTCCGTCGATGCCGCACTCTTCATTGTCCGCAACAATTTTACGCTTTGCGAATCAATTAACGCATAGTGCGGTTCGGCACTTTTCCTCCGCATCTTTACAAGTTTTCTCAACCAGATAAGCGAGGAGCTTCTCCCATAATCCCGACTTTGCTCCACGGCTGAAAAAGCTGTACCCCCCCTTTGATACGGCGGAAAGTCATGCGGAAGCTGATGCCACTGACAGCCGGTCTTTACAATGTACAGCACGGCGTTTGCCAGTTCGCGCTTGCACCACTTCCGATTCCGTATTCCCGAATACAGTGGTTCAATTTCTTTCCGCAGGGCATCTGTCAAGTCCGTCGGGTACGGATTGTACTCTGCTCTTACTTCTTTCATGCCACTATTATACCACATCTTATTTATAAAAGCAAGTTCTAAACTTGTTTTTCATAACTGGCAAGGAAACATACACCCTGTACGTTCCCTGCGCGACAAAGCCGCATCAAGCAAGGCACACGGGTGCTCTAAGCCGCGCTCTTGCACTTGCATTTAGTTATCCCTCGCGCGTAGGTGCAGCGCACCGTCCACGAGGAACACCAGACCGAAAATCATCCGTTCCCAAATGGAGTCCATGCTCCGAAATAAAGTAGGTCTGCAGTCCGAACACTGCTGCATAGATTAGCGTGAGCAGCCCAGCGACAAGCCAGAAGCCGATGCTGGTAACTTTGCAGCCACAATAGCAGCAGGGATGTTGCAATGTCAAACACAAGGCACAGTGCCGGATGGATTACAGCAAACTGATTGCATCACACTCCGGTGGCGATATCGAGAACAATGCTGCCAAAGCGAAGATATGCCAAAGAATAGTCCTATCACCGAGCAGACAAATCGCCATAATCGCGCCCTACGCTGCCAGCCCTGTATAAAAGCCTCCTTCGTTTGCGCCATGATTGCGTCCATGATTATCTGAATGGTATTACAGGTATCAATCAAAGGGAACGCGCTTATCTCCGCTGGCTATCGCGTGAAATCGCTGCAGGGCACACGCTTTCGCAGTGGGTAACGGAACGTTCAAAGGAACATTGCGATGATGCGACCTGCATAAGTTTACCACATATTTATATATATCGCCTCGATTAATCTTGATAGCTGTCAAGATCTCTGCTCTCCTCTTGTGTCGAAGTAATGAACATTCAAAATTTTCGCACGATGGCGGAGAAATTTCAGCCTTAATGAAAGTAAATTCTCCTATTCATGAAGATTTTCCTTGTGCTTTGTTCCCCAATATGCTATAATCGTTTTGTAGTCTCAATATTGATGTCATTGATGTCGCGCTCAGCGTACTGGAGGGAACGAGATGGAAGTCTGTTACAAAAAGCTGTGGAAAATCCTGATTGACAAAGGCATGAAGAAAAAGGATCTCCGGGAAATGGCTGGCATTAGTTGGGCATCTGTAACAAAGCTTTCAAAAGGCGAACCAGTCAGCATGGAAGTGCTGATGAAGATTTGCAAAGTTCTCGGTTGCGATATCGGCGATATCATGGAGCTAATTCCGGAGATGGATAAGGCGACTAAGAACTTGTCTTCATAAGGCCGGAACTATGACCGAATTGGATGGTGGCTGTAATTTTCACCAGAGGAGACTAAGGATAGATGCTTGAGAAAGACAAAATCGCTCTGCGTGACGCCAGTCCATATAACGCAGCCATCACGCGAGAACAATTTCTGTTTTATGAAGTTAGAACCATGGCAAAGTTGGTCTGTGATGGGCTTAGCAATGATGAGGCTGTGAACTGCATCGTCAAAGAAAATCTGTTTCAATATCCGACAGAAAAGTCCGTGAAGAAGATGGCTCTTGCCTGCCTCCGGAGACTTGAAGCCCTCGAAGACCAGACGCTGGTAGAGGCCATTGCCGATCAATCCAGCGACGTATCAAGGCAAGTTTGTCTCTACGCCATGATGCGCCAGTACCGCTTGGTCCATGACTTTATGCTGACCGTCATCGGCGAAAAGTACCGCAGACTGGACAGTTCATTTGGCAAGATTGACCTGAATATATTCTTCCAACGGCTGCAGGAGCAGGACGATTGGGTAGCCAGCTGGAGCGAGAGTACCATCACCAAATTGAAACAGGTGCTTCAGAAGTTGCTCGTGGACAATGAGTATCTGGACAGCACCGAGGCAACCAAGCTGAACCCTGTTTCAATCAGCCCGCTATTGGAAAATGCCATCCGTGCTGACGGTCAGGAATACATGCTGCCTGCTTTCAACTGTTTATAAGGTTATAAGGAGAAGCACGAATCATGAATAAGTTAATGGAACGGCTGGACAGTCTCCGGACGTTGATACAGACACCGGAGTTTCTGGAAGGTAAAGGACTCAGCAACGAGGTCAACATCCGCATTTTTTGCTATGACTCGAGGATGGAAATGGCAGTGCGGCACTTCACCGAGAAGCTGGTGACTGATCAGAACCTGAGCTGTCATGTGCTCGAATATAACTTGTATCGTGTATTCCTCTCCATTTGTGATGACAAGCGGATTATAGACCGAATTGCTCAGCAGGAGGAGAAAAAAGGAAAACAGTTCTTGCTGGATCAAATGAAGCGTATGGCCAATAACATGGCCTTCGTGAACAAGATGCAGTATGAGCCGCACCGGAAGGGAGATGTGCTGCTGATTACTGGTGTCGGTGAAGCGTTCCCATTCATTCGGGTACACGCTCTGCTGGACGCGATGCAGCCCTATTTCTCCGATGTACCCGTGCTGGTGATGTACCCCGGCACCTACGACGGTCACTACATCAAGCTGTTTGATAAACTCACACCCAATCCATACTACCGGGCGTTCAACGTGATTTGAAGAGGAGACACCGTATGAGAATCCAAGAAATGTTCAAAAAAGGCATTGACCGCCCGATTAACGGTGTCGTCAAGGTCAACCAGGACGAACTCGATATTCTGGTGCAGGAACTGGACGAGTACGTCATTACGCGGGAACTGAAGAAGCATATCATCACCTTCTTCAACAATTACCTGGAGTCTTTCCAGATTCCGACCGCTGATATTGGTGTCTGGATTTCCGGCTTCTTTGGCAGCGGTAAATCTCATTTTCTGAAAATGCTGTCCTACCTGTTGCAGAACCGTGAAGTGAATGGTGTTCGGACGGTAGAGCGCTTCCGGCAAAAGCCTGAGCTGATGGATGATCCTGCTACCTTCATGCTGATAGACCAAGCGACTCGTTCCGACCATACAGACACCATTCTGTTCAATATCGACATCGAAGGCTCAATCAACAAGGATAAAACCGCCGTGCTGCGAGTCTTCGCCAAGATGTTCTATAACTACCTTGGTTACTATGGTGAGAATCTAAAGGTCGCCAAGTTGGAGCAATTCATCGATCGTAAGGGCAAGACCGAAGAATTCCGGCGTGTGTTCGAGAAGAATAATGGCGCTGCATGGGTTGACTCGCGCGATGCCTATGCATTCTTTGAAGATGACATCGTTGCTACCCTCATGGAAGTCCTGGGCATGAGCGAAGCCGCGGCCTCCAACTGGTTCAATGGCACTGAAAACGTTGAAACTTCCATTGCCCAACTGGTTTCAGAAATCAAAGAGTATGTGGACAGTAAGCCCTCTGATTTCCGGCTGCTGTTTATGGTGGACGAGGTTGGCCAGTACGTTGGCAGCGATACTGACCTTCTAATCAATTTGCAGTCACTGGTGGAGCAACTTGGCAACGTATGTGGCGGGAAGGTTTGGGTAATCTGCACCGGTCAAGAAGCAGTGGACGAGATTATCCGAACCCGCGAGGATGAGTTCTCTCGCATCATGGCTCGCTTTAAGACTCGCCTATCCCTGTCCTCCTCCTCTGCAGACGAGGTCATCCAGAAGCGTATCCTGCTAAAAAAGGAAGAGGTCGTGCCTCAACTGGAGCAGGTTTACAACTCCAACGATTCAGTGCTGCGGAATCTGTTTTCCTTCACCGATGCAGTGCTGGACATTAAGGGCTTCACTGGTCCCGGCGAGTTCGCCAGAAATTTTCCCTTTGTCCCGTATCAGTTCATTTTGATGCAGAAGGTCTTTGCTGAAATCCGCAAACACGGTAATTCCGGTAAACATCTGTCTGGCGGTGAGCGTTCCATGCTCTCCGGCTTCCAAGAGGCTGCACAAAAGATTGAGAACCGGGATGAATACGCACTGACTCCCTTCTATCTGTTCTACGATACAGTTCACACTTTCCTGGACAGCTCCATCCGCCGCGTGATTGAGCGCTGCCAGCGCGCCGCCGATGACGGCAACGGCATTGAGCCGCAGGACGTGAACGTATTGAAGCTCCTGTACCTGGTGCGCTACATTGATGACATCAAGGCTAATCTGGACAACATCGTTATCCTGATGGCGGACGACATCCGGCTGGACAAAATCACCATGCGCGAGCAGGTACGTGGCAGCCTGAATCGCCTGCTCAGTCAGAACTACATCGGACGTAGCGGCGATACTTATAACTTCCTAACAGATGAAGAGCAGGATATCCAGCGTGAAATCAAAAATACCACAGTGCCCAACTCTGACATCATTCGCAGCATCTCCCAGATGCTCTTTGCGGATATTTACACTGCCAAGAAGTATCGCTTTGGGCGTTATGACTTCACCTTCGACCAGGTGGTAGACGGACAGACTAACGGTGTGCTGACCGGCGGCATGATGCTGCGCGTCCTGACTGCGGCTTCCGATCCGGTAGAGAAAACAGAGATGCGTCTGGTCACCGACTCCAAGGGAAAGGCCATTATCGTACTGGCAGACAATCCTTACTACGAGTTTCTGGAAAGTGCCATGAAGATTCGCAAGTATGTGAAAGGACGCAACGTCAGCCAGCTGCCCAAATCCGTGCAGGACATCATTCGCAATCAGCAGGATGAAGCTGCAAGCTATGAACTGAAAGCTGCCGCCTTCCTGGCGGAGGCTATTGCAGCAGGCCGATTCTATGTGGATGGTGAATCCCTCGAAATCCGTCCTGGTAACGTTTCTGTCTCTGAGACGGATACCAACAAGCGTGACTTGAAGGTCAAGCAGGCCCGCGCTCGCAGTGTCATCGACCAAGCGCTGGAATATCTTGTTTCCCGCGTCTACAGCGCTCTTGGGCTGATTACCCGTTTTGCAGAGACCGATGAAGACATTTGCACGATTCTCCGTGGCACAGAAATCATGGTTTCGGGCACCGAGTATAACCGTGACGCCGCTGTCAAGTTGGAGGAATTCCTGGAAGTGCAGTTCAACATGAACCGCAACACCACCATGGATGATGTACAGAAGCGCTACCAAGCCAAGCCCTATGGCTGGCGCGAGATTGACATCGCCGCTGTGGTTGCGATGCTCATTCAGCAGCAGAAGGTCACCATAAAGTACGGGGGCGCGACTATCCAGCCGGACAACCCCAAGCTGGTAGATATGCTGCGCAAGAAGACGGAAATCGGAAAGACGACTATCTCCAAGCGCCAGACGCCCCGGGTACAGGACATCCGTGAGGTGCGCGAGTTCCTGCGTGACTTTTTTGACGAGATGGATGTGCCGGAGGATGAAGACGGCCTGATTCGTCACGTCAAAGAAAAGTTTGGTGATGAGCTTGATCATTACGCAGAATTGAAGAAGCTGTACAAAGATCACAAATATCCGGACCAGTTGTATGTGGATAAGGCCATTGCGCTGATCAAAGATGTTCTCTCCCAACAGAACGACAACATCGCCCTGCTGAAGCGTATCATTCAGCGCGAGGATGACCTGTACGACATGAAGCAAAAACTTCAGCAGGTAGAGGAGTTCTTCAAGTCCCGCGTGACGTTATTCGATTCTGCCGTTCAATTGGAGGAGGGCCTGCGCCACGATCTGGACTATATCGCCAAGGAACCGGAAGCTGACGCTGCGCTGAACCGCATCCGCCTGATTACTATGGTGCATCCGGATGTGAAGTTTGACTACAGCCGTCTTCCTGAACTCAACGAGCTGATGCCCAAGGTAAAGACCAGCCATGACGCCATGCTGGAGGAAAAGCGTGCGGAGCTGCTGGAAATCGTTCGCCAGTGCATGGCAGATATCCATCAGGCCGCAGGTGGAAACCTGACTGCCCGGAGCATTTCCGGTACAGCGGATACCTTCTATGCCCAGAAGAAACAGCAGATTGCAGAAACCAAGGAACTTGCACTGCTCGATGGCTTGATTCCGCCAATGTGGCAGTATAAGGATACCACGCTGGAAAAGATCGAGGTCATCGTCAACCCGCCCAAGCAGGAAACGCTGTCGCAGGCCGGTTCGGCATCCAGTAGCAGCATGACAGTGAAGGAACAGCCTGCAAAAAAGATATTCAAGACCATCCATCGTCAGGCCATGTTCCCTGCGAAAACTCTGACCACGGAAGAAGAAATCGATGCCTATGTGGAGAAGATTCGTGTCAACATGAAGCAAATGCTTTACGGCTGCGATGGTATTAAGTTGAGCTAATGAAAGAAGGTGTGTCAAGATGACTGAAAAGCTGATAGAATCTGGACTTGGTATTGCCTCAAATCTTGCTGAGAAAATTCTGGAAAACATTGGTTCGCAGCTCTCTTCAAAGCCGCTCCTGATTTGTAGACTTTACTACACCCCGAAAAGCGAACTCATTGATAGAAGTAAGAGAACAAAATACAGCGATTCTGAATACGGTCTGGAGATTATCAATGTTGGAGACAAAACGTTTCTGATAGATCGTTTCGCTCTTTGGAGCAAGAAGAGCATCATCATTGACATGTGTGAAGTAACAAGGGAGGATCGTTGTATTGAACCTAACAAAAGCATCATTTTCACATTTTCTCAGCAAGATGCAGAGACGCTTTGCTATCATTGTCATAAAAGTAACCTGAAAACATGCGATGTTCACATTCTCTCAATTGATGGAAAGACAATAAATGTGAAACTTGATGTTTACCCAATCACATTGCAGATGTCACCCATAGATGAAACCGCCATCATCGAGTAAGGAGCAATCGTATGGATAAGAATGCTATCAAGAAATATGCGGTGTGGGCGCGGCGAGAGCTGATCGACCGCGTGACAAAGCGCGCTGCGATGTATGGCATCACCGACAAGAACTGCGATAACTATAATGCTGACAGTGTGAATGGTCATCTGCTCTCTGTGATCGAGAAAAGGCAACGGCAGGCCTTGATCCGTCGTATCGAGGAAAAGGGCTACGAACCGGTTATGGAAGAAGTCGCCTATACATGGTTTAACCGATTTGCTGCCCTGCGTTTCATGGAGGTCAATGGGTATCTGCCCTCTCATATCCGCGTGTTTACGGATGACGAGGGGAGATTCCGTCCGCAGATTCTGTCCGAGGCGATTCACATGGAGCTGGATGGTCTGGACATGACAAAGGTCTACCAGTTGAAGGCTGACAATCAGGAAGAGGAACTTTTCAAGTACCTGCTCATTGTTCAGTGCAACGCCCTGAATAGCATTCTGCCTGGCATGTTCCAGAGGATTGAGGACTATACCGAGCTTTTGTTGCCGGATTATTTGCTGCGCGAAGGCAGTGTCATCGAGCAGATGATCTATCTGATTCCGGAGGAAAACTGGAAAGATCAGGTGCAGATCATCGGATGGCTGTACCAGTATTATAATACCGAGCCGAAAGACAAGGTATTCGCCGATCTGAAAAAGAACATCAAGATTAGCAAGGAGAACATCCCTGCCGCCACCCAGCTTTTTACGCCGGACTGGATTGTTCACTACATGGTAGAAAATAGTTTGGGGCGTTTGTGGCTGGAAGGGCATCCGTCTGCCCGCGATAAGTATTTGCCTGACCACAATGCGGATGGGTCTGTCTGCGTCAAAGAGGGCAAGTGGAATTATTATCTGGAAGAAGCGGAACAAGAACCGGCGGTAGAGGCACAGCTGGCAGAAATCAGAAAGCAGTACGCAGCACTGAAACCCACAGAGATTCTGACTATCGATCCATGTGCCGGGTCGGGTCACATTCTCTGCGTGCTCTTTGATGTGCTGGTGCAGATTTACGAGGACTATAGTTATACCGCTCGTGAAGCAGCTGCCAGCATCGTGCAGAACAACCTGTGGGGTCTGGACATTGATGACCGTGCAGCACAGTTAGCGTATTTTGCCGTGATGATGAAAGCCCGGCAGTATGACCGCCGTTTCTTCACCAAGGAAGTGCAGCCTCACGTTTATGCCATCCAGGAGAGCAATCTCATCGAGCGCAAACACTTGAATTATCTGGGGCATGGTCTGAGTGCCCTTGAACGGAACAATGCCCTCAATCAGATGAACGCGCTGCTGGACGAATTCATTGACGCGAAGGAGTACGGCTCCATTTTGCAGCCCGGCGAATACGACTGGGCGCTGTTGTCGCGCTTTGTGGCGGACACCACGCCGGAACAGCAAGTGACGTTTGACGAATCCGGCGTTGAGGCGACGCAAGCGCAGCTTCGGCTGATGATTGCGCAGGGGCAGGCGCTGGCGCAGAAGTACCATGCGGTGGTGACGAATCCGCCGTATATGGGTGGCTCTGGCATGAGTGCAAAGTTGTCTGATTTTGTTAAAAGCAATTATCCTGATAGTAAAAGCGATCTGTTTGCGGTGTTTATGGAACGTTGTCGCCAGATGGCTGTGAACAACGGTTTTCAGGCAATGATTACCCAGCATAGTTGGATGTTCCTGTCCAGCTTTGAGAAGCTGCGTACAAAGCTGCTGACCGTTGATATTGTCAATATGGCGCATTTGGGTGCGAGAGCGTTTGAAGAGATTGGCGGTGAGGTGGTGCAGACCACCTCGTTTGTCATGCGCAAAAGCCATGTTGCGGACTATAAGGGTGAGTATTGCCGCCTGATTGAACCGACCACGCAGCAAGGGAAAGAGGATATGTTCCTTGCGGGTGAGAATCGGTATGCGACAGACCAGTCTAACTTCTCCAAAATCCCCGGCGCGCCGGTGGCATATTGGGTGAGTGATTCTATGCGAAGTGTTTTTAGCAAAGGAGTTCAACTCAACACAGTCGCAAGCGTATTTGAAGGACTAAAAACAAGAGACAAAGATCGGTTCTTGCGCTACTGGTTTGAAGTTTGTAGTGCAAGATGGTTACATTATGCGAAAGGTGGCGCATTTAGGCGCTGGTATGGTAATGGAGAATACGTCGTTGATTGGGGAACTGATGGAACTGATATTAGGAACTTCAAAAAATCAAGTGGTGCCAACTTTCAGTATTACTTTTCCCCAGCAGTCACGTATTCAGCTATGACCTCAAAGAAGTTTTCTGGTCGATTTATTGATAATCAACTATTTGGTGGCGGTGGAGGGGGCATTACAAATTCGCAACTAACGTACTACATTCTTGCTTTTGTCAATTCTGTGGTCTACGATAAACTGCTAAACTTACTCAGTTCAACCATGAACTTTGAGGTTGGACAAATCGGTTCGCAACCATTAATCGTGGATGAAGCACAGAAAGAACTCATTGAAAACACTGCAAGGGACAATATAACTATCTCACAGCAGGATTGGGACTCCTTCGAAACCTCTTGGGACTTCAAGGAGCATCCGCTCATTCGCTGGAGCCGCTGTCTGGGGGACGCGACGTCAATCGGCGCGACGATTCAATATTACTACGGCAGGCGTATGCCCGTATCCTGCCCGCTGGAGTTGTGCTACCTGTTATGGCAGGGGGAATGCAATAAGCGATTTGAGGAACTCAAATCCAACGAGGAAGAGCTGAACCGCATTTTCATCGACATCTACGGCTTGCAGGACGAGCTGACCCCCGACGTGGACGACAAGGACGTGACCGTGCGCAAGGCAGACCTGAGCCGCGACATCCGCAGCCTGATTTCCTACGCCGTGGGCTGCATGGTGGGGCGCTATTCGATATATAAAAAAGGTCTGATGTTTGCAGGCGGCGATTGGAGTGAAGAGCCTTTCCTGCAAGCGCCATGGGACGATGCAGGTATGCAGTATGTACAAGCAGAAGGGAACATGGCACGCATGATGGATCTCAACCCTCAGAAGGTCGTGATGCCTGATGAAGACGGGATTCTTCCCATCACCGATGATGAATATTTCTATGACGACATCGTAACTCTGTTTGTGAACTGGGTCAGAATCGTCTATGGTGAAGCAACGTTGGAGGAGAATCTAAAGTTCATTTCCGACGCGCTGGGCGGCAAAGGCTCCCCCCGCGAGGTCATCCGGAATTACTTCCTGAACGACTTCTACAAGGATCACCTGAAGATCTACCAGAAGCGCCCTATTTACTGGCTGTTCGACAGCGGCAAGAAGAACGGCTTCAAGGCGCTGGTCTACATGCACCGCTACCAGCCGGACACCATCGCCCGCGTTCGCACGGACTATGTGCACGAGATGCAAAGCCGCTACCGCACCGCCATCGCCGACGTGGAGCAGCGTCTGAATGATGCCTCCACCTCCGAGCGCGTGAAGCTGACCAAGCGCCTCACCGTGCTGCAAGCTCAGGCGGAAGAACTGCGACTGTACGAAGAAAAAATTCACCATCTTGCAGACCAGATGATTGCCATTGATTTGGACGATGGCGTGAAGGTGAACTATGCCAAGTTTGCGGACGTGCTGGCAACGATAAAGTAAATCTGATGGGAGGAATAGGAATGGCAACTTGTGCATTGTGCGGTAAATTGGGTCCTCTGCGGGATAGCCATATTGTTCCCAAGTTTGTAATAAGGTATCTGAAAGAAACAGCAGCTGGAAAGATTCGCAACCTTGAAGCACCTAATCGCACCGTGGAAGATGGGGAAAAGCACCAATTGCTATGCGCTGATTGTGAAGAACTGTTCAGCTCTCGGGAAAAGTACTTCGCCGATACAATTTTCTATCCGTACAAAAAAAATAAGGCAGTCACGTTCAATTACAATGAAAAACTGTTCTATTTCATGACATCCCTTTCCTGGCGTTCCTTATATCTCGATGCACAGGACGAGAACTATCCTTCTTCAGCGCGATTGGAAATGAATGCTGCTATCGATTCATTACGTCAGTTTCTTCTGGGAAGAGCTCCTGCACCTCAACAAGTTGAGAACCATCTTTTCTTCTTTGATGTGGCTGTCAGCTCAACACTTACTGGCGAGGCAGCGAATACTCCGAATGTAATAATGCACCGCTCAATAACTTCTTATACGGTTGCTGCAAACGACGATTCTTCGATATTTGTTTTCACCAATATGATGGGTATCATTGTAGTTACATTTATTAAGCGTGATGAAAACGAAATTTGGGAAAACACAAAAATTGTTAATGGAACAGGATTGATCGAAGCTAAGAAACAAAAAGTTAAATCTATAATGGTGCAAGAGATCAAAAGAATGCTTGAATACTCTTGTGAAATGCAATCCTCGGTAAGTGAAAAACAACAACAAGCAATTCTGCAACGAATAAAGGCGCATGGGACAGATATTCAAAACTTTCCATTTTATCAGGATTGGCTTGACGACAGGAGCCTAAAGCAATAAATGGTATGATGAAATCAAGGAGACACAGTTATGGATTCATCGCAAATCATTCAAGACCTGAATCGCAAGTTTGCGGCTCCCTTGCCGGAATTCTATAAGCGCAGGATCGTCGTCTGGTATGACGAGGATCGGGAGTTCGAGGACCAGATTGACGGACTTGCACTTTTGAATGCCAAAATCCTACGCTTGACCGGCTCCAATAACTTCTATGCCAAGAAGCTGTTAGCAGTGGATGATCCAACCAGCAATTACCTGGTCTATTGCCCTCTGTCCTATGATACAGAGGAAGATAATTGGCTGCTTGACGTGGAGCTTTACAGCGAAGAATTCCGCGCGGATCAGATCTCCATCTGGATGGATGAGATGCAGATACCGGAGACGCCGGCTCTGCGGAAAGCTTTCAAACAGTACCGGAAGTTCTTCAAGGCGCAGGGGCGCAGGAATAAGATTACTGCACAAGGCACCATGCCTGCCAAACCGGCACAATTGCAGATGGCAATCATGGCCGCACTGGCTGGCATCAAGGACGCCAGACCCAATCAGATCATAAAGACCGTTCTGCAAGCTGGGCTGGATATGGAGAATAACGACATCTGGCAAGAGTTTGTCAGCTACGATATAACCAGCGCATTCTGGAGCATGGTTGACCAGGGAACTGGCTACAAAGATGATGATGCCGATCTGCGCCACTTGGCGGAGCACTTGCTCCTCACTGCTGCCACTCGCACGATGCGGCAGGATGCTTTCTCTGGATTGGAATCACTGATTTCTACACCTCATCAGGCCTATTGCTTTGACTTTGTTTCCGACTGGATTCACAGTGCAAATTCTAAGGACTTCTATTCAATTGCTGAGTATGTGGAATCCGAGCTGAAGCTGCCGCAGCGATTCATGAAGCTGCAGGTAGTCGATCTGCTGGAAACCGAGATGTTCCCCTGCGTCAATGAGGTGATTCTGGTCAAGCTGATGACCGACATCGGCAATCATAGCATCGACGTAGACTTGATTACACGGACAGTAGAAAAGCGCCGCACTTGCGTATGGTACGACGCTGTGATGAATTATTACGAAGGCATTCTGCAGGTTGCCTTGATGCAGGTGTTCTTCAAAGAGCATGCTTCCGGCTTCCATACTGTGGAGCCGCATAAGATTTGGCAGGAATACACAAAGGAATACTACCACATGGACACCTATTATCGGCAGTTCCATATGAGGTATGCCGACAGTCTCAAGAGCTATCATATGGAATTAACCGACCGCTTCAGTCTGGTTAAAGATCATGTGGAAGGTCTGTACATCAACTGGTTTCTTGGACAGCTGGGCACCAACTGGTCGGATGCCTGTGCGGACAACCTGCGCGAGTATGGTCGGATTCTGGATGTACCTCAGCAAACAGAGTTCTACCGTTCCAAGGTAGCTTCTTCCGATGCCAAGGTCTATGTCATCATCTCTGATGCCATGCGCTTTGAGGTCGCTGCGTCCCTGTCTGAGCAGCTGCGGCGCGAGACGCAGGCCAAGGTCAGCCTGTCCGGTGTGCAAGGCATTTTTCCCACTGTTACGAAGTACGGCATGGCGGCACTGCTTCCGCACAAGAAATTGTCCGTCGAACTGAAAACCGGCAAAGTTGACCGGCTGGTCGTGCTGGCGGATGGGCAGTCTACCGAAATGAGCAACCGGGATAAGCTGCTGAAAGCTGTGGACGCTCACAGTGTGGCCCTATCCTACAAGAATATTATCGGCATGAAACGCGCGGAGCGCCAAGGCCTCATCAAGGGTATGAATGTCGTGTACATCTACCATGACACCATTGATGCTGCTGGTCATGACGAGAAAGATGTTTTTGGCGCCTGCGCGGAAACCATCGAAGAGTTGAAGAACATGGTGCGCATCATCGCCAACGAGTGGGGCGGCGCGTATATCCTAATCACCTCCGATCACGGTTTCCTGTATACCTACAGCCCACTGACCGAAGATGACAAGGTGGACAAGACAACTGAGTCTGACCAGGATGTAGAAATTGACCGCCGCTATGCCATTATGCAGCGAGGAGCACAGCCGCAGTATCTGCTGCCTGTCCAGTTCCTTGGCGGTGAAACGCCGTATGACGCCTTCGCTCCCAGGGAGAACATTCGCATCAAGAAGAAGGGCGGTGGACTCAACTTTGTACATGGTGGTATCAGTCTGCAGGAGATGGTCGTACCTGTTATCGAGTATCACTTTCTGCGGAATCAATCGAGTGAATATCGGAAGAACCGCAGCAAGTATGATACAAAGCCGGTAGAGATTGCCCTGCTCTCCGCTAACCGGAAGATCACCAATATGATTTTCTCCCTGAGCTTCTATCAAAAGGAGCCGATAAGCTACAACCGTGAGAAGGCAACCTACCAACTGTACTTTACGGACAGCACCGGAAAGTTGGTCAGTGATACCGTGATGCTTATTGCCGACAAGACCAGCGAAAACGGTCAGGAGCGCACTTCCCGCTGCAGCTTTAATTTAAAGCAGCTGAAATACAGCAATACCGAGCAATACTTCCTCATCATCGCCGATGAAAACGGGATGATCGTATCCCGCGAGGAATTTCAAATTGACATCGCGTTTGCGCTGGATGAATTCGACTTCTTCAGCTAAACAGAGCAACGATAAATCAAATGGAAAAAGGGTAAATGTTATAGCAGAGATACTTATCAAAATGGTTGTCAATGCCCCTGGCAATCAAAGTTCACTGCCTAAAGACATTTATGTGCGAAACATCAAAGAGTGGATTACTGATATTCACAAAGCGCTGGAACATTTATGCCCTTATTGTCAGCAGAACTCCGTCATTAGCATGCTATTGGGTATTATCCACTTACAGAAGAGTTATTGAAGCAAAAGCGCGAAGACTGCTACAAAAAGGACGAGTGGTGGGAGGACAACGATGGAAGCGTTCGTTTATGAGCCGGGTAGCCGTCAGGCAATCAAGCAGAAACTCCGTGAACATTTTGATGGAAAGATTGTCCGAAAAGACTTGACCAAGAAAATCAAGGAAGGTGCGAATGTACCCACCTATGTCCTTGAGTTTCTCCTGGGCCAATATTGCTCCTCTGACGATGATGCCATCATCGAATCCGGAGTGCAGCAGGTCAAACGCATTCTGGCTGATAACTTCGTGCGTCCAGATGAAAACCAGAAGGTTTTGTCACAGCTGCGGAAGCGCGGAAGCCACACGGTCATCGACATGATCACCGTACAGCTGGATATCCAGAAGAACAGGTACTTTGCGCAGTTCTCCAATCTGGGTCTGACGAAGATTCCCATTGAGGACGAATATCCAGAGAAATATGATCGGCTGCTCTGCGGCGGCATCTGGTGCATCGTGCAGCTGGATTACGAATACGTCGAAGAAGACAAAAAGAACGGTTGCCCCATCCAAATTAGGAAGCTGACACCTATCCAAATGCCGCATATCGACATCGACGACCTCAAAGCAGGCAGAAGAGCGTTCACAAAGGAAGAATGGATGGACGTGCTTCTTCGTTCTATCGGCATGGAGCCGGACACGCTGACCATGCGTGAAAAGTGGCTACTGATTCTGCGCATGGTGCCGCTGGTGGAAAATAATTTCAACCTGTGTGAACTCGGTCCCCGTTCCACTGGTAAGAGCCATCTGTTCAAGGAAATCTCTCCGAACAGTATCCTGGTGTCAGGTGGTCAAACTACGGTGGCTAATCTGTTCTACAACATGGCGCGGAAAACGGTCGGACTCGTGGGGCTCTGGGATTGCGTAGCTTTTGATGAAGTAGCTGGAATCAATTTCAAGGACAAAGACGGAATCCAGATCATGAAGGACTATATGGCATCCGGTTCCTTTGCCCGTGGCAAGGAGGAAAAGGCCGCCTCTGCCTCCATGGTGTTCGTGGGCAACATCAACCAGAGTGTGGACGTGCTGCTCAAAACCAGTAGCCTCTTTGACCCGTTTCCTCCAGAAATGGGCATGGATACCGCTTTCCTTGACCGTATCCATTGCTACCTGCCCGGCTGGGAGATTCCGAAGTTCCGCCCGGAGCACTTCACAGACGACTACGGATTCATTACGGACTATCTGGCTGAATTTATCCGGGAACTGCGGAAAGAACAGTACGGCGACGCGCTGGATCATTGGTTTCGGTTGGGAAAGAATCTGAATTATCGCGATACCGTTGCTGTACGCCGTACCGTTGATGGCCTACTGAAGCTGGTCTATCCGAACGGTGAGTTCACCAAAGAGGAATTATTGGAGATTCTGGAAATCGCCTTGGAAATGCGTCGCCGCGTGAAAGAGCAGCTGAAAAAGCTGGGTGGCATGGAATTCTATGATGTGAATTTCAGCTACATCGACAACGATACCTTTGAGGAGCATTATGTGTCCGTACCTGAACAGGGTGGTGGCAAGCTAATCCCAGAAGGTCTATGCAACCCAGGGCAGGTATATACCGTGAGCCGTGGCAAATCCGGTATGATCGGTGTATTCCGTCTGGAGAGTCAAATGCTGCCCGGCAACGGCAAGTTTGATCGTACTGGTATTGCCACCGATCGAGATGCCCGCGAGAGCAGCAGCACAGCGTTTAATTTCCTGAAAGCCAATGGAAACAGAATCAGCGGTTCTATCAGCACAACGACGAAGGACTACATCATCAACTATCAGGATTTGCAGGGCATCGGCATGACCGGCAAGCTGGCTCTGCCCAGCCTGATTGCGCTTTGCTCCATCGCCCTGGGCAGACCTACGCTGGGCAGCCTCGCCGTGTTGGGCGAAATCAGCATCAGCGGCACAATGATGAAGGTGGACGAGCTGGCCAACACGCTGCAATGCTGTCTGGACAGCGGCGCGAAGAAGGTGTTGATTCCGTCCGTATCCATGATTGATTTTGCGGCGGTTCCTGCGGATCTGATGGGCGCTTTCCAGTTGATTCCATACAGCAGCGCGGAGGATGCGGTATTCAAAGCACTCGGCGTAGAATAACAGGAGGACGATGAAGATGGCGCAGTTTGACGTTTACAGTACATCGGTCGAAAACATCATCAGCTGGATTAAATCCGGCGACCGTTTGTTTGGATGCCGCGAAAGTGCATAATCACATGAGCTCGTTTTTAACACCGAATAGCAAACTACAATATTTAGACAGTAGCGGGTATCCAGCCTCGCTTCGATATGTAAAAGGGACGGTCCCTTCGCTGCCTCTTTTACATATGTTGCACCATTTATGATGTTATGCAGGAATGGTTATTTTTAGTATCTGTGTTTTGATGCAAAAAATCGAAGCGATATAAGTACGACGAAAGCGATGCAGAGAACTCTGCGCCGCTTTTCTGTTATCAAAAATGCAAAGTGAGTCGAAAAAAATGTTCTATGTAAAAAGTTTTTCTGAATTTTCAGCAAAAACCATTGACCGAAACAGCGCTTTAGGCTATACTAATAGCAAGGAGGCGATACCATGATCGTTAGACCCTACTATTTGGATATGCTGAAAACCTATCGGGATGTTCCGCTGGTAAAGATTCTTGCCGGAATCCGCCGCTGCGGAAAATCCACCATTTTGGATATGCTGAAAGACGACCTGCTCGGCAGCGGCATTGTAGCAGACCATGTGATCCATCTGCGCTATACCTCGGAGGAACTGGACGAGGGCATGACCGCCAAGCAGATGTACCAGAACATCAAGGAGAAAATGACCGACAGCGAACGCTACTATCTTCTGCTGGACGAAGTGCAGGAGGTGAACGGCTGGGAAAAGGCAGTCAACAGTCTATTGGAGGATGCCAATACCGACATTTATGTGACCGGTTCCAATTCCAAGCTGATGTCCAGCGAGATCTCCACCTATCTGACGGGGCGTTATATCTCCATTCCTGTCTTTACCCTGTCCTTTGCCGAATATCTGGAGTTTAAGAAGGACAGCGGCCGCGCACCGAAAGAACTTTTGAACGAGTATATCCGCATGGGCGGCTTTCCCATCGTTGCGCTCGGAAATTTTGATGAGCGTTCGTCTTATCAGATCGTCGAGGGTATCTACAATTCCGTTATTACAAGTGACATCACCAAGCGGCACAATATTACGAACTTTGACCTGTTCAACCGTGTGGTAAAGTATGTCGTAGAGAATGTTGGCAAGACCTTTTCCGCCAACGCCATTGTGAAATTCATGAAAGGTGAAGGGCGTTCTCTCTCGGTAGAAGCAGTCTATAATTATCTAGAGTGGCTGGAAAAGGCTTTCGTGATCTATCGCTGCCAGCGGTACGATATGCAGGGCAAAACGGTTCTCAAAACCCAAGAGAAGTTCTACCTTGCGGACGCTTCCCTCAAATACTGCATGATGGGCTTCAACCCGAAATCCGTTGCCGCCATGCTGGAAAACATCGTTTACTTCGAGCTTCGGCGGAAGGGCTATGATGTGTATATCGGCAAAAACGCTACCAAGGAGATAGACTTTGTAGCTGTGCGGCGGGATGAGCGGATCTATGTGCAGGTGTGCCGCAATCTGCCGGAGGAATCCGACCGAGAGGTCGCCAATCTGCTGGAAATTAAAGACCATTACCCGAAATATGTAGTAACGCTGGACGAATTGGCCGCGGGCAACATCAATGGTGTCAAGATCGTGCATCTGGCAGATTTTTTGCTGAGCAAAGAATATTGAAAGTTTGAGAGGATGTGACAAGGATGGCAGAAAACAAATATCATTTTGAACGATTAACACCAATTGATAATATGAACTTGGATGTTTATGAAGAAGCGATAGATTATGTGTTTAATAACCCTGATGTAAAGAATATCGCTATTTCTGGTGCATATAGTGCGGGTAAAAGCAGCGTTTTAGCTTCATACAAGAAAAGACATGATGATTTGCGCTTTCTGCATATTTCTCTCGCACACTTCAAATCTCCAGATCAAGAAGATGAAACGGACATAAAGGAATCTGTATTAGAAGGTAAAATTCTTAATCAACTGATACATCAGATTCCATCGGATAAAATTCCGCAGACCAATTTTAGAGTGAAAAAGAGTATTAACCCTGTAAGTACTATAATGAATACATTGAAAACCATTGTTCTTTTAACTGCAATTATCTATTTTATGTTTTTTGACTCTTGGAAAAGCTATGTATCAGTTTTGCCCGATAACTGGTTAAAATCAATTTTAGAGTTATCTACACACCCATATGCTTTAATGGTAGACGGTGTTATTATAATCATTTTGTCATCTTTTCTCATATACGAATTGATTAAAATTCAAAAGAATAAAAATGTATTTCGCAAGCTGAATTTGCAAGGTAATGAAATTGAGATATTTGAAGAAAGTGATGATTCCTATTTTGACAAATATCTCAACGAAGTGTTATACCTGTTTGAAAATGTAGATGCCGATGTTATTGTTTTTGAAGATATGGATCGGTTTAATGCTAATAAAATTTTTGAACGCCTTCGAGAAGTAAACACACTTGCCAATATTCAGCTACAAAAAGAAAACAAAAAAATTCTTCGCTTTTTCTATTTATTGCGAGACGATATTTTTATATCAAAAGACAGAACTAAGTTTTTTGATTATATTGTTCCTGTCGTCCCAGTTGTAGATAGCTCAAACTCCTACGATCAATTTATTTCTCATTTAAAAAAAGGCGGATTATTTGAAAAGTTTAATGAAAATTTCCTGCAAGGTCTATCGTTATATATTGACGACATGCGCCTTTTGAAGAATATCTATAATGAGTTTGTAATTTATTATAACAGGTTGAATATTACCGAACTTGATTGCAATAAGATGCTTGCTATTATTGCATACAAGAATTTATTTCCACGTGATTTTGCTGATTTGCAGCTTAATCAAGGCTTTGTTTGTACTCTTTTTAATAATAAAGAGCAGTTTATTGCAGAAGAAGTAAAAAGACTTTCTGAAAAAATTTCTGAAATAGGTCATAAAATCGAATTGGCTAAAAATGAACATCTCAAAACCATCAAAGAGTTGGATGCTGCATTTGAAGATAAAAAGCCTATTGATTATTGGAACAGAAAACAAGAATTAAGTGCAGCTGATAAAAAGGACTATGCCGACCGAAAGCAAGCAATAGAGAACCGCTTAAATAATACTATTCCGGATTTAGAAAGCGAGAAGTCGTCACTGGAACAAGAATTGATTTTGACACAAAACAAACCTCTCTGGGGTATTATTACAAGAGATAATATTAACAAAATATTTAGCATTACAAGCACAAATGAAATTGGAATTGTAACCAGTTTTAATGAGATAAAGAGTAGTGAATATTTTGATCTTTTAAAATACCTTATTCGCAATGGATATATTGATGAAACCTATGCAGACTATATGACCTATTTTTATGAGAATAGTCTAAGCCGTATTGATAAAACCTTTTTGCGCAGTATAACCGATAAAAAGGCAAAAGAATACACTTACAAGTTGAAAAATCCCAAATTGGTTGTTTCACGCCTTAGATTAGTGGATTTCGATCAGGAGGAAACTCTCAATTTTGACCTGTTCACATATTTGCTCCAGACTTCTCATATCGACTATGTCGAAAGATTGATCAATCAACTGAAAGGTACAAAAAACCTCAAGTTTATTGGTGCTTATTTTGATACGACAATTGAATTATCAGCCTATATTAAACATCTTAATATGAGATGGCCCGAAGTATTTTCAACAGCCCTAAGTGAACAGTTACTGACTGAAAATCAAATACGCAGATATTCAATTGCTTCTCTTTATTACTCTGACGACGATGTTATCGAATTAGTCAACAAAGAAAACTGCTTATGTGACTATATTTCCAATGCGCGTGACTACCTTGCAATAGATAATCCTAATATTGATAGGCTGATTCATTGCTTTACTCTGCTTGGCGTGTGTTTCATAGGTTTTGATTATACAGAACTAAACAAGGAGCTGTTTCAAGCTGTCTATGAGGGATCTTTGTATGAAATCAATGCTGAAAGTTTGCAACTCATTCAAAGGGAAATCTTGGGAGCGAAGAATGCGGATGATTTCTTTCATAAGAATTATACGATTTTATGTTTACATCCCGATTCTGCAATAACCCAATATGTTAATCAGAATATCAACGAGTATTTTCATGTCGTTTTGCAGGTTAGTGATGGAACTATTTATGATGACGAAAATGTAGCTGTTGCTGTATTCAATAACACTAATCTCACTACTGACTATAAACAATCTTATATTTCTGCTCTGCGGACAACCATTACTTCTATAAAAGAGATTGCAGATAGTTCCTTGTGGTCGTCATTGCTGGATGCCGATATAGTACAGTATTCAGAATATAATATTATGGACAGCTTCAATGCTGTGGAACTCAACGAAAGCGTCATTGGTTATATCAACAGATGTGATATTGATTTGGATTTTTCAAAAACGGAATATGATGAAGATGCCAAAGAAAAATTATTCGATAGTGTGGTTATATGCAATGGTATCGACAACTCAAAGTACAGGAAAATATTGGTGTCATTGAAGTTTTCTTATGATGCCTTTGATATTTCAGAGATTTCCGATGATAAGATCGCTATCTTAATCGATACAAACATCATTAGAATGACAGCTGATAACTTAAGATATATGCGTGAGAACTATCATAATCAGACATTTTATTATATCCGTAAGAGCATAGAGAAGTATATTGATATAGTAGACGAAACTCTGTTTTCACGAGAAGAATTGTTAGAAATACTCACTTGGGATATTAGCGATAAACTAAAAATCAAGTTACTTGAACTTTCTGACGAGGAAATTTCGATAATCGGAAAGAATTATTCTCCTGCTGTATGTCTACATATTCTCAATAACAATTTTGCAAAGTCTGATCTACCGGATTTGTTTTCATCATTTGAACAATGGGACAATTTTGTTCGGGAAGAAATCTTTGATTATGCCGTAAGATATATAACAAGCATTATTGATGACCCAAATTCGGTGTCTCAGAAGTTGATAAACAATCTTCTCCATTCAGAAAGAGTTAACCGGGATGAAAAAATCAATCTTTTCATAGCAATAATTCCCATTCTGCGAGAGGACAGTATAAAAGGGATTCTCACCTTGCTTAACTTAACGGATTATCTCAAAATATTTGATGCGCGCAGTAGACCCAAATTTGAAATCAATGATGAAAATGAGAAACTGCTTACCGCCTTCAAAGAAAGCAATCTGATTGATAATTACGAAAAAAGTCCTGAAAAGGAGGGATACTATAAAATCATCAGACATAAACCAATACCAAAATCATTGCCAAAATAACTATTATAATTTGGTGTTCATGACTTTACATAGCCGAGAGGTTTTCATGTTGAAAGCCCCTCGACTATTTTTATGTCTGAACGGAAGGGAAACATATGCCTATATCCCGCCGGAGGTGGTTACGCGGGCCTGTGAGATGGATTCGCTGACCTATCTGCGGGCTTATTCCTGCGTACACCGCTGAGCAAAATCACCTCGACCGGCGAAATTGAGCAGCGGTTCCG
>ERZ827452.180-NODE-180-length-97815-cov-19.255739_pt1 | contig 97815 bp, 84 predicted proteins | sample MGYA00519866_ERZ827452 | MGnify/ENA primary metagenome ERZ827452 (study PRJEB31778, sample SAMEA3449307) | human gut metagenome | biome: human gut; feature: human-associated habitat; material: faeces | place: United Kingdom | collected 2010/2012 ... | reverse complement strand
GGTATCTACCCGGCCGTAGACCCGCTTGAGTCATCATCAAGAATACTTGAGGCAGACATAGTAGGCGAGGAGCATTACAATGTGGCAAGAGAAGTTCAGGGGATTTTGCAGAAGTATAAAGAATTGCAGGATATTATTGCAATCCTCGGTATGGAAGAACTTGCAGACGAGGATAAGACGGTAGTATTCAGAGCAAGAAAAATACAGAAATTCCTTTCACAGCCATTCCATGTAGCTGAAAACTTTACAGGTATCAAAGGTGTTTATGTGCCGGTAGAGGAGACAATCCGTGGATTTAAGGCAATTCTCTCAGGAGAGATGGACGAATATCCTGAAAATGCTTTCTTCAATGTCGGAACGATAGAAGATGTTAAAAAGAAAGCAGAGACTATGAAAGACGCAGAGTAAAGATGATTTTCGTGTGAGACTTAAAAGTGAAGATTTATTGCAGGGTTATATCGGTGATGAAAAATATACTTGATATTATTAAAATTGACTTGCACGAAGTCTTGGATTTTAAGAGTTTTTGCACAGAAATGAGGTAATATGGCTAATTCGTTTTATTTAAAAGTTATATCTGCAAACAGAATATTTTTCTCAGGAAAATGCGAGTCAGTAGTAGTGCCTGAATTTGACGGAGAAAAAGAAATCCTTGCTCACCATGAAAATATGGTAATCGCCATCAACCGTGGGGATATGCGTTTTAAACCGGAGGGCGAGAGTGAGTGGCAGGAAGCTGTTGTAGGAATGGGACTTGTCGAGATAATGAATAACCGTGTGACTCTGCTTGTGGAAACAGCAGAGCATCCGGAGGAAATAGATATGGCGAGAGCAAAAGAAGCGAAAGAGAGAGCCGAGGAACAGATGCGTCAGAAACAGAGTATTCGTGAGTATTATCATTCCAGAGCTTCACTTGCAAGAGCGATGGCGCGTATCAAGGCGGCAAGTGCGAAGAAATAAAGACATAAAAAACATTATGCCGCATATAATGTTGTATGTGGATAACGAAAATATGAATAAATAATCCGGTTTTAAACAACCACACAAAACACTCCCGGTAAGAACAGGCAGTTTTTATATGCCTAATCTTACCGGGAGTGTTTTATTTTGGAAAATTTTAATATTTTTTGCAACAAATCTCAAAAAACTCTGTCTTATATTATAACAGACAAAAAGTTTACTGTTCACACTTAAGATGTGGACGGCAGCAGACAGGCAGCTTGTTAGTCTTTTAACAGAGCAGATTGCCAATATCTACTTGACTTAAACATAATGTACTCTCGGAATTCTTTGTTCAGAAGATACCGGAAGTACATCATATAAGAATGGAGTGGTATTATGACAGAACATAAAAATATAGAAAAAAGAAATTTCTACGAAAGAAAGTTTTTGAAAAGGCTTTTGATGTTTGGCATTGTTACGGCGGCAGCAGTCACTATATTTACGCAGACGGATAATGCATTAGCGGCAAAGAAAAAAATAAAGCAGTCAGATGACTGTGTAACGATGAGTTTGAAAAAAGATGTGCTTACGGTAAAAGGAAAAGGGGAGATGAAAAAGTCTGTATCTGCTACAGCTTATAAAGGAAAAAATATTAAAAAGGTTGTAATTAAAGAAGGTGTTGTATCATTGCCGGATAACGCATTTAAAGATTGTAAAAAACTAACAAGTGTGAAAATATCATCTACGGTAAAAAATATCGGGGTAAGTGCATTTGAAAATACGGCAATTAAAAATATTACCATACCCAAAACAGTTAAAAAGCTTGGTGATTATATATTTAGCGGATGTAAAAATCTTGAGAGTGTTACGATGCCGGGAAATATAAAAGTAAAAGAGGTATGGCCTTATGGGGTGGATGCTGATTATACTCCACGCTCACTGTTTAGCAGGGGAGTAGGTGCTTCTGCTAAACCTCTTAAAAATGTCAAATTTACGACAGCTCTTGATCTTGGTGTTGCAAACAGAATGGGTGACTGTGAAAACTTTGAAGTGTCAGAAGGTGACAAAAATTACAAAAGTGTGGATGGGATGATATATACAAAAGACGGTAAGACACTTGTAAGAATACCATTGGGAAGAAAAAAAGTTATTATTAACGATGGTTGTACCACAGTTTCAACAGGAAGTTACAGTTATTATGTAGATATTGACTGTAAACAGTTGAGTGAGATTGTGTTTCCAAAGACGGTCACTAAAATAACGGATGATGTATATGATGGGTATTATGATTATGGTTATGACAGCGGTCATGAACATTATTATGGCTGCAAGGATATAAAGGTTAGTTTAAATATGGATAATCTCGACAGAGAGTCAATACATAAGTTATGGCTTACAAATAAGTATTGGAGAAATTCATTAAAGGATGAACTGATAAGAAAAGGTTTTGCAAAATTAAATGAGGAAAATGAGCGTATGCTTATGTTTGATAACGGTTATCTGTGTGCTTATCTTATGAAAGATGACAGTAAGATAGATGATATGTCAACCTGGGAAAAGATAGACGGACTTGTAATACCTGATAATGTCAAAACAATAGGAAAAGAAGCATTCAGGGGATTTTTTGTAAAATCTTTAACGGTGGGAAGTAGTGTTCAATATATAGAAGATAATGTATTTTCAGCGGAATTTATTCCGGAAACATATAAGTATTTTGCAACAGTTTATATAAAAAGACCTGATATAGTTATATCAGACAAGGCATTTAATGAAAATGATAATATTAATAATGATAATAAAATGAAAGATTGAAATATTAATGTAAATGTTTTTACAGATATCGGAAATAATATAAGTATTTATATCGTGGAAGTACCTAATGAAACTGCCCCGTCCATTCAAGGGTTTGCGAAGCCCCCCGCTTGAGATTGCAGGAAAGAAAAAAATAAACGTTTCCTGAATAGTCTAATTAAAACTTATTCAACTATGGCAAAGCAAATCAAAGAAGCAACTGAAACTATCGTTAAGGTTGTTCGCATTAGTGGTAAGACTAAACCGCTGGCAATTAATGGTAAAGAGAATACGGATAATGTCGTATTCTTGCGTGCATTTGATGCCGAAAGCGGTGCGAAACTTGATACACCGTTAAGTATTACCGAAAGTAGGGCTAAAATGTTCGGTTTTTCTTGCTTGTGTATTAGCGAGGAAACAGCCGAACGAGATAATGCCGGAAATATGGTAGAGGAGTTAAACACGCTCACGAATCCGCCAAAGTATTACGAAATGACATTGCGAGTAATACCGAAAGGCGAGCCGGGAGAATGGGGCTATAAGACCAAAAAGGCCGTAACGGTGGACGGCAAAGAGTACAAGGCGGGGGAACTTGTTCCCTATCGTACTACCGGAACTATGATTGTAGAAGCAATCGGAAAAGAGTACAAAGATACGGATTTCAAAAGTGCCGCGATAAATCGTATCAACGGAGCCGCAAACGCTGCCGGTGATATGGCATATCGCGTCGAAACTTTCCGTTTGATGTTCGGACGTGTTCCGAATATGGCTAACGAGGAAGACCGAAATACGTTGCTTTCTCTTCCGGTAACACACTAAACAACTAACGTTAAGGATGGCGAACGTCGTAATGATGTTCGTCATTCTTTTCGTAAATTACAAGTTTCATTACGACCAACACTTTAATTTATATTACGACCAACACTATTAAAACTATGAAATGGTTAGGATTTATAGCATTAGTTCTAATTGAATCATTAGCTATATTCGGTTTATCATTAGAACAAATAGGATTTACTGTTCCACAAGCGATATTAATTTCGTGTTATGTTGTGTTATTAATTATCACAATTACGGGATTTATTATTACGCATTTTGTAAATCTACAAAAAGAAAGAGAAAATGAATTTCGAATTTTAATACGAGAATTAAGAGAAATTAAAGAAGTAGTAGGAACATCTGAAACACGAGTAATTAAATTAGAAAGTTTAATAGAAAATGATGTAAGAAATGATATAGAAAAAATATATATAAATGTAATGAAAGAATTGAAACGAAAAGAATAATTAGTTGCGGAGGTATTATCTCCACTTTTATCTTTATTATTTCCACTATCAGAATCACCAATTTTAGGCAAATAATCTCTTTATAATTGTTCTTAACAATCTTACAATATCATTTATATTAATTTTTCTATTTTCATTTATAATATTTTTATCATTATTATTTTCATTAACATTCTCTATTCATTTTATCATTAACAATCTCAATTTGATTTCCTATAATTGTTATTGATTATTTTTCATTATCATTTATAATATTTTTGATATTAATATTTTCATTTTTATTTTTAATATCATTTTCAATAATAACTCTAATAACATTTTCTTTATTTTTATCTTTATTATTTCATATTCTTTTTACTATTAATATTTACAATTATTTTATCTTTTTAATTTTTATTATCTTTTTTATTCATTTTATCATCTCAATTTTCATTATTAATTGACATTATAATTGTAATAGAATTTGTAATATTAATTGTAATTATTTATTCTTTACTTTTATATTACTTATTTTTATTATTAATTACAATAGTTTTAATATCATAACTATCATGACTTGTGCTATCATTGGATTTATAATTTCCTATTTATTTGTTATATTAACAGTAGGAAATTCAGTAGACATAACTGGTAAACCAGAATTTACATTAACAGAAAAACTACAAGCATCATTTCTAATATTCTTATTTGGAGGATATTGGATTGTATTACTTGCAAAATATCTCATTTCATTAATTTAATCAACTATGAACACAACAGAATCTCCTAAACGAAAAATATCTGCATTAGAACGAACAATAGTTGCAGGTATGGGTAGTATTACAATGCCTGATATGATGGCATTACATAAGAAATTTCCCGAATTAGCTATCGAAGACATTTATGATATACTTAGTTCGATAGAAACATCTACATTAGGTACAACATCACGAGAATTTATTCTTCAATATGCAGAAGTAAGACTTCTTAGTTTACGAAAATCTAAAACTATTGAAGAAGCAACAGTACAAACTCATAAAATATCAGAAAAAGTACAAGCTCTCATATCTCGTAATGAAGAATTAAATGACCGACTTGAAAGACAATCATCTTACATCGGTAAACTTCAACGAGAACTATCAACATTCAAATCAGTAAATAAAAATATTAAAATAGTATCTCTCGTATTATTATTCTTACTGATTGGTCAAGTTATAGCACATTTTACGTTGTAAATTATGATAAAATCAGTAACAATAGATTTTCATACAGAAAAATCTATTAGTATAATATCAGATGCTCGTTTAGAAGCAATATTAGTATCAGTATCAGAAAATACAACAGATATCATTGTATCAAATATATCATTTAAAACCGTAGAAGAAATCAAACTTTTATTTAAAGGACATAAAGCACTAAAAATAGTAGATTTACCACGTGGAGATATAGTTGTAAAAGTAGAAAATAAACAAATAACTCAAACTGTAATTAAACATCATTTATAATGTCACCAGCAATTGAATCATCAGTATTAGAACTCAAATCAGGACTTAAATTAGAATTTAAGGACGATGAAACTGTAAAAGTTTTAAGAGTTTCTACAACAGAATCAAAAGTACGAATTGAAACTAAATATAATTCATCTGAAGCATCATTTATTGCAGCAGATGGATTCAGAATATTAACAGATGAAGCTGATGTAATAGCTTTACCTTTTAATAGATTATCTATCGCATTCAAAGTAGAATCAATAAAATCATTAACTTTTAACTACAAATAATCATGTCGAACAGTATGTTTTTTCTTCCTTGCATTTGTATCATCATTTGCTTTATTATTTCCGCTATTACTTATACCTATAATAAGGCCAAAGATAGAGCAGTTGATAAGGCTATTAATGATGATATTCAAGATGGTTTTGTATGTTTGGGGGATGTTTATATTAATAAGTATTCTATTGAGTCTATTTATTTAGATGATAATGGACATCTTGTTGATATTAAAACAGACCACAATCAATATTCTTATCGTTTTACAAGTGAAAGTTCATATCATAAATATCTTGATTATCTTGAAGATACTTGTAAAATTGATACAATGATTCATAATCAATATTAAGCAAATATGAGTAATCTTAAAGAAGCTCTCGCACAGGATTTTATCTTTTTACATGGAGATAAAAAATATAGTAAAGAACATCAGTTTATAGCTTGCGAACGTTCTCGTAACGAAACTCATGTAATTGTTGGTTACGCGTATCGCTGGTTTAGTGATGCTAAAACTACTATTTCTCAATATGCTATTCCTATTTCTGATTGGGAAGATACAGAGAAATTTATTACTTTCAATGATTATGTGAAAGAAAATCTTATAACAGGTGAGAAATATAATTTACATAATATTAATTACTGTCTTAGTATTAATGCTTTCTTTATTGAACATTTAGAAGATAGTATGAGTACTATTAATGAACGTAATCATCGTAAAAATCCACCGTATGAATGTTGTGATGAAGAGGTCGATTATTCAGATGATGATCTCATGGAAATATATGATTAACATAAAATAAATAATGTTATGACTGCTAAATTAATTGTATCTGTTAAAGAAGTAAACGGTATTGCACAAATCGTTTATTATTGTAAAGAACGTCGGCGTATTTATCGTAAATCGTTCGCTGATACTGTTCGAGAATTTCGTGATGCTTACAGAAAAGCTAATAAAAAATAAGTTGCAACTGGAGAGGGCTACGCAGCTGGGCTACGCCCAGCCGCTCCGCTCCCCGGTGGGAGAGGAGGTTGCACGCCCACTTGTCACGTTACTCACGAAATTATTATTATAACTCTTACTATTAATAATATCGAAACTATGTTATGTGAAATTATATCTGAAACAAAAGGTACTATTATTAATTTACCTATACAAGGTGATATTAATGTTAGTCGTGACGATTATATTGAAGTTAATAATGTTCGATATGTAGTTCGTCGAAAAGAATATATTCTTAAAACTGAAACTGAACCTACTGGAAGACAAGTTTATATTACTCGAATTGTTATTTATGTCATGTAAATTATGCCAAATTTAGAAGATTGTGTTATTCAGTTCGAAGACCCTAATCCAACAATGACTCGTGTCGAAAATGCTCCTGCGGGTATTGGTGCTGATATAGTATTTCCAAGTGTGGAACCGGAACATTTACGAGGTAGATCATTATCTGCTATTAGGCCTATGACAGTTACTGAATATAATAGTATTCATGCAGATAATTATAAAACTGAAAAGAATACTGGAAATATCATTCTTATTATGATTGTTGCAACAATATGTTTAATTAAAGTCATTAGAGCTGCGAAAAAATCAGATTAGCTAAATATGACTACTGAACAAGAAAAAGATTTTAAGAAAAGAGGCATATATAATGATATTATTCTGATGACAAATCTGACGATGATATATTGTTATATTATGTTCTTTGCTCTTGAAGAAGTTGTTAATATCTTTGGTAAACGTTATCGACATTCAACCAAGTATTATTATAATATCGTTCGAGAAGTTCTCGATAGAATTAATTGTGATAATATTAATTGTTTCAAAACAAGTCAGCAAGATGCTGGTCAAATGGTTTTGGATGTTGTTAAAGAAATCGAAGATAGACTTGCTTTTGATGATAAACAGTTGTATATCCTATTTGTTATTAATCAAAAGGCTTACGATAATATTCATAGGTTTGAACCCGAAGTTACAAGTATATTTAAGAAACAAATTGAATACATTTATCGTAAACTAATTGATTATTGTATTGTAACATTGGATAAAGACAAAATGGCTATTGCAACTATTGTCATTAATCAAGTTATTAATAAAATTAAAGCTCGTGAGGAATCTGATGGTTCACTCACTATTATATATGATGATGCAAAATAAATTTTAAGATTTGTTTGGTCATACCATATATAATTATTATATTTGAATCATAAATAATAAACAAACAAACACAAGAACTATGCCTTACATTATCACTCGTGCTAACGAAAATAATAAAGTTGGTAAAATGGGAAAAGGTCGTAAAATCAGTCATGTTCAAACTATCGTAGTCGATGGTGATGAACGTAATAAGTGTCGTCCTGTATATCGTGTAACGCTTATTCACAAAAATAATAAGTAACAAATTAATACAACAAGTTGTAAATACATTATCATAATAAAATATGTAATGAGTAGAAATCCTCGATAGGCAATCCAGTATTAAACTACTATTTTTACAACTTGTTTGCTTGAACTATGGTGTAATGGTAACACATGAGATTTTGGTTCTCAGATTTCAGGTTCGAATCCTGATAGTTCAACTATTATAGATAATCATGGCAGAGATATAAATGCAACCGACCGTGTGCTTGGTGATACATAAGTCGAGACTTAACTGTATTTTAGGCTGGTGTAAGTCCAGCTGATTATCTATAATTACGCCGTGTTAGCTTTAATGGTAGAGCAGCTGACTTGTAATCAGCAGGTTGTAGGTTCGAATCCTACACACGGCTCACATTGGGATTGTTGTGTTCCAAATGTTGATGTTTTGAAATGGACATCTCGGAGTACTTCTGTTGTGATAATAGTGGTACTCTTTTTCATGTAAATTCTAATCTAATATATAATATTATGACTTTAATCACTCTACCTTCTGGAACTGTTTTAGCTAATGATTTTGCTCTTCCGATTATTGTTGTTAGTAAAGTTCTTATGGCTAATGACAACAATCCTCATGCTAAATTGTATCCGTATTATTTTACAATTATGTATGCTAATGGAGTTTCAATTCCTATCATAGCTAAAACATTAGCAGATGCTGAACTTGATAGACAAATAGTTGTTAAAGCTATTACTCCTATAAAAGACTCAAACGTAAATTAAATAATAGGTTTAAGGCGAAATGGTGGAAATGGTAGACACGCCGGACTTAAAATCCTGTGATCAGTAATGGTCGTGCGGGTTCAACTCCCGCTTTCGCTACAAGTGTCCAAATGATGGACGCGAGTGTACCAATCCGAGTACACAATCTTGCATACAAAGCTGTCAAAAATATGCGAGTTAAAAATGTGACAGTACTTATGGATACTCATAAGGCTAACGCTGGTACCAAGCGGAATAATATTATGTGAGTTTCAACACGTTCATTTAGTAATGCTGTTGTTAGTGCTGACGAGCAACGAACAAGAAACGAGAGTACTCCTCGTTCTTGTCTTTTTAATGATGACGAAACCCGCGCGACAAGTGGGCGTGCAACCTCCTCTCCCACCGGGGAGCGGAGCGCTGGGCGAAGCCCAGCAGCGAAGCCGACTTAAATTGCTACTAAATTAACTCTTAATTAAATACAAATTAAACTATCTAACATTATGGTATGAGTAAGCAACCTATTATACAAGTTCATAGTTGTAGAGCTTGTAAGTATTGTAAAAGTAAAACTTCGTATAAGTCACGAACTGAACGAAAGACTTATTATGAATGTGATAAGACTAAAACTATGATTACAGAAAGTGTATATCAGACAAATGATTGTTTAACTTTTATTAGTCGTAAATAGTTTATGCCTAAACTCAATGCTAATCAGATAGACAAATATCTTAATCCGAAAGATAACGGAGATAAGAGAAGGTCTAAACCTAATAGGAATCTTCGAGAAGATAACAATCAAAATTATAGTAAGAAGAATGATAAACGTAGGCCAACAAGTCGTAACCAGTAAGGGTAGATATGGTCGTGTTATTGATGTTGATAATTCATCCAATGAACTTAAAGTATTAGTTAAGATTGGTACTAAGAATTATTGGATATTAGAAAGTCAATTAACTCCTGCTACACATATAGTTAGGGTTAAAGTTGAATACGAAATAGATTATTGTGGTAAATCTATTACCGATAGTCTTGAAGTAGCCCTAAAACGTGATACTGTTCTTTACAATGATAATGTTAATTATTTAGCTCAACTTTGTAAAGATAAAGTAGAAAGACAATTAGAAATGGAAGTAAAAGTTAAACAAATTAAAATTTCATAAGTGCTATGACATTTGATTTAAAAGTTATTACTATTGAAACTAAACCTCGTGCTGGATATTTTATTCTTGACGAAGGTGAATTTTCTACTGTTAAAAAGGTTGTACCTCAACGTAGCGAAGTCTATCTTGATAATGGTAAAGTATTATCTATCGCTGATGCTTCTAAGAAAGTTGCAAAACTTATCGGTGAAGTTACTACTGAACAAGAGGATAAAGTTATTACAAAAACTTATTCGATTATTCATAGTGATTTCAGTGGAATCATTCGCGGTTTGTATGATACAATTCCTTATGGAGATGATGTTCCCGAAGAGAATAGAAAATATAAAACACTTCGTGATGCACTGTTCGCTGGTGTAAAAGTCAGATATGAAGGTGCATTTGAAACTATTCTTACTCGTACTGTTGTCGATGAAGTTGTTGAGATTTCAAGTCTTTCTGTTGTAGATAGGTATCAACTTTATTCTCGTGATGATAGAGTTGGTGTTGTTACGAAGTTTGACAAAGATTCTCATTGGTTCCAAATTAAGCTTAATACCAGTGGTACTGTTGTTAAGTGTAAACGTGAAGATTTTACAAAACTTCATAATGACAATACTATACAGATGCTTCATACTTTATGTTCTCGTTGTGGTCGATAAATGGATTTTAGTAAACTTAAAGGACTTGTTCCTGTAAAGAAAGCTAATATCAATAGAGATTCAACTAATCGAACAAGAAGTAAAACTTCAAATATGACACCTCATGCTATAAAGTGTGAGGTGTTTTTTTATGATAATAAGTTTTATGGAATTGTCGATAATGAACGTTATCCTATTGATATAACAGATGAGGATTATCAGAAAGCTACATTTGCATTTAGTACACCTGATAATGAACATTGGGATTGGTTTACGATTCGTCCTTTTAGTGCTGCTGAAGCTGATATTGAAAACTTGAAAAAATATTGGCAACTCATTGTTCCTAAAATGAAGATTTGGATTACTCTTGAAAATGGAGTAGGAAAACTTGATATGGAACGTATTAATAATCGAAACGAAAAAGTTTTCAAAAGATTAAGTCCAAAATATTATGCTTCTCGACGCAATTAAAGAGTATTCGGTGGTCATGCCGGAATTACTTCAATATTTGAAGAAACGAGGATATGACCCCGGATACTTTTTTACAAAGTTAGACCTATCGCTACAATTCATAATAATATTCGAGTTTTTATTACAGAACTACGATATTGTTATGATTACAACCCCTAATGTTATGGGTGTTAGAGCTTATGTTAATCGAACTACTGACAAACAAGATGTAATATTTGTTTGTCCTACTCCTGAAACTTATAAAATAAGTAATAATCATTATGAAACCCTTATTAGTAAGGCATTTGAGTATATTCAAAACACTGCATTTTAGCCGATATGGACGCAGATAAATTGAAAGACCTTACAAGTATTAAGGCAAACAAAAATAAGCCGTCAGCGAGGCCAAAACAGGCCGCCACGGGCGATTATTCGCAATTATATCCGGGACAACAGCAGGCTATCGACAAACTATCTGATTGGTATTTTAGTAACGAACTTGAATGTACACTTGAAGGTGTCGCGGGTAGCGGAAAAACTTTTATTCTTAGATATTTTCTTGAGAATATTGTTAATAAATCTTATACTATTACGGCTCCTACACACAAAGCTCTTCGAGTTCTTGAATCTCAAGTAGGTAGAAAAGGTATGACTTTGCATAGTTTGCATGGTCTTAAACCTAATATTGATTTACAGAATTTTGATATTGAGAATCCTCAATTTGACCCTCTTAATCCAAGCAAGATACAAAATTATAATCTTGTTGTGATTGATGAATGTTCTATGATTAATAAGGATTTATTTCAACTTAATCGAAATCGTGCTACTACTTATAATGTTAAGATTCTTTATGTTGGTGATCCTCTTCAGTTACCACCTGTAAATGAAGAAATATCTTTAACATTTGCTACTGTTAAGAATAAAGTTGCTCTTACTGATATTGTACGACAAGAAGAAGGTAATCCCCTTCTTGAACTGTTTAGTCTTTTAAGAGATGATATTAAAAATCAAACAAATACTTTTCTGAATTATATAGTTCGAAATAGGTCTAACATACAAGATGGAATTGGTTATGAAATTATTCCACGAGCTATGTTTAATCAAAGACTTATTGATGAATTTAATTCAGATACATTTCATAAGAATATAGACCATTTTAGAATTACTGCTTATACGAATAAAGCTGTTTCTGATTGGAATAGTATTGTTCGTAATAGTATAGTTGGTAAAGATGCTGATATAATTCATATTAACGATTTGGTGTTATCTTATAATACTATTGTTGATGAGTTTAAGGAACCAATTATTCTAAATAGTGAAGACTATATTCTTGAAGATATTAGACCTTATATTAGTGACGAAGGTATTAAAACATTTGCTGTTAATCTTAAATCTATGTATGATGGTCATATAACTCAACCATTTCTTATTGTAGATACAAAAGATGCTTCGTTTCTTAAATATAAGGAAATTCTAACACATCTTTATAATAGAGCAGCTAATCGTGTTCAACATGGCTGGTATGTTTATTATAAGTTTAAGAATCGTTTTTTAACAAATCTTAAATTCAGTATTGAAACTATTCAAGGAACTAAGTGGATTAATAAAGACATAGATTATGGTTATTCTATGACTGTTCATAAAACACAAGGTTCTACTTTCGATAATGTAGCAATAGATTTGACAGATATTGTTTTCCAAAATACGAGATTTGGTCGTAGAGAAAATGATATTGATATTCGTAATAAACTTATGTATGTAGCTCTATCTCGTGCTCGCAAAAGTGTTATTATGAAGTATTAAACATAATCTTATTAATCAGACTGTTTCATCTGATATTTTTAATAGTATTAATATTATGTGTAATGCTTGTGAAAGATGTTATTTATCTATTGCTAATCGACGGATACCCGGTGGGGGAGCAGGTTGCACGCCCACTTTGAGGCGTACTGTTATGTTTGTTGGTGATACACCAACTATTACAGATTATAAAACTCAAACTATATTTAATGGTCGTTCAACTAAAATAGTTAGTCAATTTATTAACGATTATAAATTAACTGCTTGGACTATTAAATCAACTCTTATTCAGTGTGTTTGTGCTGAACCAACTGAACATTATGCTGAAACTTGTTATCCAAATTTTATAGCAACTATTAGGAAATATAAACCTACAATTATTGTTGCTGTTGGACAATTTGTTTATCAGTTCCTTAAAGAAGAAAAATATAAAAGTATGGCATCAGTTGTTAATAAACCAGTTAGGTTTAATGATGCTATACTAATTCCTATATATTCACCAGCCTATATTATGCGTAACAAATGTTATTCAGAATATGTTAAATCTTTTAATTTAATTAGTGACATATTTGCTGAATTATGTAAAGAATATCGTTATTACAGATAAAGTAATGTTATTATGAATAATGCTTATGAATATGATGTAGAGATATATCCTAATTTATTTGAAGTTACTTTTATACCTAAAACAGCAGACCAAAAACTTATCGACATTTATAAAGCTGTTGATATAAGATGTCTTGCTATTAAAAATGGTAAAGAAGGTAATCTTGAAGAACTAAAAGAAGCAAAGGCAAAATTGTTGTTAGCAATGGGTGCTAAACAATTTGTTATTTGGATTGATTATACTACTGGTAAGTGGAGAAATGATGGGCCACTTATTATGGATTTCTTTATTCAACATAAAATTCTTACTGGTTATAACAGTAATAATTATGATAAAATTATGTTGGATATTTTTATTAATAATTATAAATATCTTGATGTAAAAGGTTTTAATAAGAAAGAAAGTAAACATATTACACAAATTCTATATGACCATAGTTGCGCTTGTGTAGATTTTGGTAAAGGATATAGTCGTTTACTTAATTTCAAGAAATATTACAAACGTCCTTTTACTGATTATGATATTCAAAAGATTTTATATCTTGATAAGACTTATACCAGTCTTAAACAAGTTGCTATTTGCTTAAAATGGTATCGTATTCAGAATCTACCGATTGCTTATAATTGTAGAATTAGAGAAGAAGATATTTATGATATTTGTGACTATAATGTAAACGATGTTCTTATTACATTAGAATTGGAACGTAGTCAAAAGGCTGAAATTGAACTACGAGAAGATATATCTGAAGAGTTTGGAATTGATGTCCGTAATATGTCAAGAAGTTCTATTGGTAAAGCTATTACTACATCTCTATATGAGAAATTTAGCGGTATTGATAGAAAAGATTTTATGGATACTAAGACTGATAGATGGAAGATTAAAGTTTCCAGTATATTAAGTCCTAAACTTAAATTTCAAACTAAAATTCTTAATGATTTACTTCGTACTGTTGCACAATCTACTATCGTTGTAGGTAGTACAAAAGATGAAGATAAATTTAAGCACGAATTTCAATTTGGTGATGCGGTATATACTATGGCTTTAGGTGGTTTACATAGTCAAGATAAACCGGGTTTAATAATTGCAGATGGATTTAGTTTACGTGATGCGGATGTTAGTAGTTTCTATCCTAATGGTATTCTTAGTTATGATGTTTATCCCGAACATCTTGAAAGAAATCCTTTCAGAGCTACTGTCGGTTATACAAAAGATAGTCGAATTGAAGCTAAACATCTTAGCAGTAAATTAATGAAAGAAGCTAAGAAAGTATTAAATGAATATCAAATTGCTAAAAATCAAAATCGAGTTGATGCTGAAGAATTAAATACTAAATATCATGAATTATTAGCAGAAAGTAAACGTCATAAAATTAAGGCTGAAGGTCTTAAGATTGCTATCAACAGAATGTATGGTGCATTTAGAGATATAAATGATTATCTTTATGACCCTAAATGTACTTATAAAGTTACTATAAATCTGCAACTTTGTCTTTTGATGCTTATTGAAGCACTGGAACTCAAAGGTATTAAAGTTATATCTGCTAATACTGATGGTATTGTTTGTATCATTAAACCTGAGCAAGAAGCTGATTATAAAGCTTGTTGTGATTGGTGGCAAGAATATAATAATTTTGAACTTGAATTTACTAATTATGAAAAGTATCTTCGTAATGATGTAAATAATTATATTGCTGTTAAAGAAGGTTTTCAAGATGCTTATAATAAATTGATTGATAAAACGCCAGAAGCAATAGCTGAACTTGAAGATATTTATATTAAACGTAAAGGTCTTTTTATTGAAACTATTGCTTTTAATAAAGGTTATGCTTATCCAGTTGTTCCAAAAGCTCTTAACCTATTTCTTTTATATAATATTCCTTATGCTGATACAATAGAAAATCATATTCATAGTAGTAAAGAAGCTATTTATGATTATTGTATTAGTCAAAAAACTGATGCTAAATTCAATATTATATATCGTAGTATTGTAAACGGTGAACTTCACGATGAAGAACTTCAAAAATCTAATCGTTTTTATATTGCTGATGTATCTTATTGTAGTGGAACTATTATAAAAATTGATAAAAATAAACCAAATAAAATTAATCGAATTGTAGCTAAATGTAGTGTTCGTCCTTTTAATGATTATGTTGAAGAAGATGATTATCATATAGATTTTAGTTATTATAAAAAAGAATGTGCTAAGATTCTATATGGTAAAAATAAGAAAACTGCCGGTATGGTTACGGTTCAAGGTGATTTATTTGGTGCTATATCTAATAATAAACATTTAGAGCCTATTGAAAGTCCTGAAGAAGATGGTTTGTTTGAAGTTGATTTTGAAGATGACAATGTATCGTTTATTAATCCTGCTAATGACATTCCTATTAACAATACTATATGGGGTATGTATGGTTTTTCAAGTGAAGAGGAATATAAACGTGCAATAGAAAATGGAGATAGTTTACCTTTTTAATAAAATACTAATATGAATGGTGACCTTGTATATCATGAAGTTGATAATCTTGTAATAGCTGATATTAAACCAGTCAATGTTAAAAATTATAGAATTGGTTTGCGTGTAGCTAAGTTTACAAGAGAGGGAAAGTATATAACTACTTATGCTTCTACTAAAGACGCTGCTAATGCTCTAACTATTGAGCTAAAAAAAACAAATCCTAAACACGCTTATTACGCTATTGTTAAGGCTTGTACTCCTAAAGGTAATTCTAAAACTGCTTATGGTTATCAATGGAGATATATTAGTCATGATGGTGGTATTGTAAAGCGTGATTGTGATTGATGTGTTATGCACGAATTTGATGAAATTTGTTATGGTAAAACAGTAGAGGAATTACAAAAGGAAATGGTCTTTCAAATGCACTTTGGTAATTGTGAAATGCTAACACAATATATTATGGATTGTATTGAAAGACTTAAACGTGAAAATGTTCCTACTGTTTATTGGAGATATTAGAGTATGAATAAGTCCGAAAGACAAGAAATATCTTGTAATAAATGGCGTGATGCCAAAGGTCGAGGTACTCTAAATCTTATAATGAGATTTGGAAAAACACGAGTAGCTGCTATGATTGTTGGTAAGCTGGTTAAAGCTAATCCTAATCGAACAATTATGGCTATCGCTCCAAATGCTGTAACTACTAAAAATCTTGCTGATAATCTTACTGAATTTTGTCCGAAAGAACAATGGATTGATATAATGAGTAGTAATACTCTTATTAATCATGTAAATAAACTTAAAATAGAACGAAAGCTTCCTATTAAAGTTGATTTACTAATTCTTGATGAAGTTCATAAATTATTACAAGGTGAAACTCTCATGGCTATTAAGAATATAGAGTATAAATTTATTCTATGTCTTACTGGTTCTACATTAAATAAAAATCAGTTATCTATTCTTAATGAATTAGGTGCTCCAGTAATTGATAAAATTACTGAGATTGAAGCTGTATCGCAAGGTTGGATTTCAAATAGTACAGAATATAATTTAGCTATTGAACTTGATGAACATGACAAAATTAGATATGCTAAATATTCTGATATGATTTCTGAAACTCTTGAAACATTTGGTGGATTACATAAAGTGATTAATCAAGAGTTTCGTAATAAAGTTTTTGACAGTGATTTTGCATTAGTTCTTGCATCTTTTACTGGTTATAATTATAAAGATAGAAATGGCAATAGTACTTTTATTAAACCTACTGTTATTCGTAATATGTTAGCTTCATTAATGGGTTGGACTCGTGATATGCCACTCGATAATGATTATAATAAACGAATTAATAATCTTTGGAATCCCGATAATATTTACGAACGTGCTAAAAAGTTCAAAGACTTTGTTAGACAACGTAATGATATTTTAATTCATAACAGACCTAAAATTAATGCTGTTATTGAAATTCTTAAAACTAATAGTGTTCCTACTATCTGTTTTAATGAATCAATAGCTATGGTTACTGATTTAGCTGATTATTTCAGTAAAGACGGTATTCCTTTTCATAGTGCTATTGAAAGTAGGTATGTAATTAATCCTGAAACTGGTGTTCCATATACTTATAAGAATGGTGAACCTAAACGATTAGGTAAAACTTCTCTTAAAAAGTTAGCTATTGAAGGGATTAAGAATGGTACTTATAAATATTTATTTACTGCACAAAGTCTTAACGAGGGTTTAACGATAGAAAATATCGAACAAGTCATAACGACTGGTGGTAGTTGTAATTCTAATACTCACGGACAACGTGTCGCACGAGGTAAGACTTATAATTATATGAACCCTAATAAGAATTGTGTTATTATTAATCTTTACATTGATGATTTCAAAATTGGTGATAAAGATGTTAGGTCAAGGGACAAACAGAAGTTAATCCAGCGTCAGCAAGATTCCGAGAATGTTCCGATATGGATTAATGATATTAGTGAAATTTTCGGTTAATTTCTTGCTATTTTCTTTGGTGGTACAATTATAATTACTATATTTGCGTATGGATAAACCACAAATGAAGCCAGTCGAAAAGACTGATGAAGATGTGAGTGGTGCTCTTGTTAATACAAGAAGTAAAAATGGAAGTGTTACTTTAGCTGTTAATCAAATTAATTCATTTGAACAAGCTGAAGCATTAGCAGATTGGATTGCTCAAAGTCCTGTTTTTAATAAAGGATTTAAGGAGCAAGTTCAGAAAGAAGATGGAACGAGTGAACTTGTAGTTAATAAGAGTGCGATTGTTACATGTTTGCTGTTAGGTAATGAACTCGGTTTTACTCCTATGGTAAGTGTTACATTTGGTAAAACACTTGATAGGGAAGCAGCAATCAAAGTTGAACGTGGGCGGTCTATGGGACTTAATCCTATGGCTGCTATGCAAAACATTTACGTTTTTAGTACTTCTCAAGCTGAGATAGTATATACTGGTATTCATGTTGTTAATAAAGTCCTTACGGATGCCGGTATTAAACGTAAGATTCTTGAAGATGGAACTAAACCTTTTTACATATATAGATATTGTAAAAAGGAACTTGCAAATGAACTTGTTGATTATAACAAAGAAACGAAAGATGATTTTGTTGTAATTAATGATGGTCATACTGCTGATTATATTGATAAACAAGTACAAGAAGGTAAAATTCCAATTATTAGGTATGCTACTCGTCGAGCTCTTGTAGAACTTACTCGTGGTGATGAGAGTATTGCAATACCTTATACTTTACAACAAGCTATTGATGCAGGTTTATACGTTGGTACTAAATCTGACGGTACTGAAAGTAAAGGTAAAGCTAATTGGAACGCCCATCCTGAAACTCATCTTATTAAAATGTCTATCATGCTTGGTGGTAGAATTATTGCAAGTGATAAGTTAAATGGAATTTACGTTGATAGTGAATTACATCAAGCTGTATCTATTGCAAATCGTCAAGCTGAAGATACTGAATTTGAAGAAGTTCCTGTTACAGAATAAAGTAATGCAAATCTATCATTAATCTATCATTCATAAAATATTCATAAATTAAAACAAATTACAATTATGAAAAAGTCTGTTTTTTCTGCTGCTAAACTTGCTGGTCTGACCGCTGTAAACCGTGGTACAAAGTCGTCGAATGATATTCGTCCGGCAATTACTACTGCTCGTGGTATGAATAAGTTTACGATGAATGCTTCGGCTTCTGCACTTATTGGTTGTGGTCATGGTGACCGTGTTGTTATGTTTGCTATGCCTAATGCTGATTCGATTAATGAGCGTTTCTTTATTGCTCTTTCGGCAGGTAGCGAGGGTTGCAAACTTGCAAGTGCTGGTAATACGAAAGGTACTGGTCGTCCTCAGTCGTTTAATTACGCTGGTGTTTGGTCGCAGATGCTTATGCAGGATAAGGATGCTGCTCCCGTAGGTGAGCGTGTTCTTGCTGATAAGGGTCTTATGGAAGAGGTTGAAACTCAGAAAGGCCGTGACGGTAAGATGTGTACTGCTGTTCTTGCTACCAAGCGAGTTGAGTATGGTGTTGAGGAAGTTAAGGACGAGAATGGTGAGTTTATTCCTGTTGAGGTTGGTGATACTATCTATGAGAAAGTCTATGTGCTTGTAGACCCGAAAGAGGTAACGCTGGAGGACGAGAAGCAGGAAGAGGAAACCGTAGCTCCTGCCGAGCCGGAAGCCGAGTTGTAATTGTTAATACCTAAAAGTATTTAACAAATCTATCATTTGCTATCATTATAAAAAGAGGAGTTATTGAATAAGTAGCTCCTCTTTTTAGTCTAATAACTTAAAGTACTTTAATTATTATTATGGCAGACACAAGTAAATCGAAAGTTAGTTCGACAACATTAATGTTTGAAGAAGAGGTTGTTGAACGGAGATTAGCTTTTAAGCCCGACCCTGAACTTGGTAATCTTTGTATGGGTATGATTAACGATGTTCGTATTGATATTCGTGAAGTACCTCTGCTGGATGATAAAGGTGTCGAAAGTACATGGGAATATGCTGGTTGTAAATTCCCCGTACTTGTTATCGAATTTAAGCAGTGCAAAACTGACGCAAATCCGAAAGACCGTTATTATACATTTACTGCTAAGCCGGTTACTACTCTTAATAAGAAAGGCGAACCTGTTGAAGAAAAGACTGTTATTAACATTATTCAGCAGGTATATGGACAGCTTCGTCATATCGCAAATCAGTTTAAGGGTCTTAAAGGTTATCCGGTTAATGCTGGTAAATGTCCGGGACTCGATTATGCTGCTCCTGCAAAGGTTCGTTGTGAACAGTATCTTGCTTTCTTTGAATATTTCAAACATCTCCTCGTTGGTGATGATGAGAAAAATCCTATTTATAAGAATGTGAAACTGTTTATGAAACTTGTTGCAGATTATAACACGCATAAGTTCTTAGCTTTTCCTTCGTTTGTTAATCGTGGATTTGTTGAACGTGTTATTCCCGGTCAAAGTCCGTCGATTGAATTTGAAGCTGGTGAAACAATTCATCTTGCAAAAGATGATACTCCGAAGAATCGTGAAGCTGCCGCAGGTGCTCCTGCTCCCGCTCCCGGTGCTACTGTTGTTTCGTCGGATATTCAGAACATTCTTGATAGGTACTCGAAGTAGTATTTATCATATTACTAAAACAGGAACTTGTAAAGGAGGTAATGGAGGTAAAACTCTATTATCTCCTTCTTTTTTGGGTAATGCTAAAATTAGACTTGTCGGTAATACGTCACGAGTGGGCGTGCAACCCTCTCCCCCACCGGGTAGCGAGGCCGCAGGCCGAGCCGCACAAGTTACACTACTGATTACATGAGAGATTTCATACTTAATACACTTGACCAAGTTACAATATTTAGTAAATATTTTGGTATTCCCGAAGATGTAATCCGATTTAACATTAGTAGTCCTAATGATAGAATACAAAATCCTTTAAGAAATGATAAACATCCTTCATTATCTTTCAAGTATTATGGTGATAAACTGATATGTAGAGATTTTGGTGATGGTAGATTTAGAGGTGATATATTTGAAGTTGTAGGTTATATTATTAATAAGAATTGTAAAACAAGTGAAGGATTTGTGTATATATGTAATGACATAATTCTTCGTTGTTCTGATAAGATTGTTACTAATATTGAATTTAATCGAACTGAGCAAGAACATATTAAGAATCAAAATCTTGAAATTACTTTTGATGTTCGTAAACCAAATAAGTTAGATTATATTTATTGGGAACAATATGGTATTAAGAAAAGTAATCTAAATACAAAAGTATTTATTGTTGATAGATATAGACTTAATGAATGGCAAACACCTTATCGTTATAGTGGTACTGACCCTTGTTATGTTTATAATGTTAATCCAAATAAGTATAAACTTTATTTTCCAAAAAGACTTAAAAGTCAAACTAAGTTTATTACTAATAATCGTTGTCCTATTGAGTGTTTACATCAACTTAAACCAACGAATTATATTGTTCTTATAAAAGGTTATAAAGATAAAATACTTTTTGAACAAATTTGTGATGAGAAAGGTATTAATGATATTTTGTTTATACCTGCTGCTTCTGAAACTATCGTATTACCTACTGACATCTACAAGTTATTGGTGTCGTACTCTTTAAGCGGAAAGTTATTTACTATTTTCGATACTGATGCTGCTGGAATTAATGCAGCTCATCTACTACAAGGTAGATATAATACTATTCCAATTTATTTTACGAATAATTATAAATCTAAAGACCCATCTGATATGGTTAAAGATTATGGTTATCGTAAAGTATTCCAACATTTTGATAATGTTCTAAAAAAGATTTATTATGGAGATTAAAATCAAAAACTATCTTATCAATACTCTTGATAATGGTAATAAGATTTATCTTTGTCCTATGGATGAAGAAACTTATACGAGATTAATGAATGATTTTTCTCGTTTATCTGACCAATCAAGTATTAATAGATTTGTGGATAAATATGGTTTTAAACATACACAAATTATTCTTGATGGTGATACTTATATTAGCGCTAATGACAAAGAAACATTAGAAGCTATCAATCCTATTCTTTCGCGTATCCTCCCACATCCTAAAACTATTAAGAATCCTCTTAATAATAAGATTGAAAGGTCGTATAAATGTTTTTGTGCTAAACCACTCAATCTTACAGATATGACTGAACATAAGACTCCTCTTGAAAGTTGGAATTGTCTTATGATTCATATTGGAGAACCGCAATACGCTATTGTTGTTGAAGAAAAAGTTAAAAAATAAGATATGATTCCTAATGAAGTTTTATATAAACGAGATTTAACTGGCGGTTTAGTTCGTTGGTGGGGTCGAGTTGAAAAAGTTACTAATTCTGACGGTACAGTATCTCTACGATTAGCTTATTATTATGGTAAAGTAAATGGTGCTGAAACATCATCTTATTCTCCTGTAATTAAAGCTAAGAGTAAGAAAACTGATAGAGAACAAGCTGAATTTGAGCTTAAAAGTGTTTATGAAAGACATAAGAAACAAGGTTATAAAAGTCTTTCTGATTTAGGTATTAATCCTTTGGATTATCTTACTAATGCAGATGATTTATTTGAAGAAATAGATAAGAGATTACCTAAATATAATACTGATGCAAATAATTGTGTTAAACCTATGAAAGCACAAAAGTTTGCTATTGGTAAGTTCGAATATCCTTGTATTGCTCAACCTAAAATCAATGGTGTTCGAGCAGTTGTTATGCTTGAAGAATTTACACCTACTGATTTATTTAGTCTTGAAGGTTTTGTTCGTGATGATAAACATTATCATACTGTAATTAAAACTAAAGAAGGTCTTACTTATCGTATTTGGCATATCGAGCAACTATTTAATGATTTTTATGATAGTTTTCCTGAATATGCTAATATGGTATTTGATGGTGAGATTTATATTCGTGGTGAAAAAGTAACAACTATTGGTGGAGCTGCTCGTAATCCTAAGAATATATATCATGAGAAACTTCAGTTTGTTAATTTTGATTTAAGCATTCCCGATTTAACTAATAAAGACCGTGATAAATTACGGTTTAGTGTTTGGGAAAAATATCGTAGTAAGAAAAGTAGTGTATCTCATAATGTAATGGCTGGTAGAATTTGGGAAAATTTAACTCCCGAAGGTCATAGTATGTGGGATAAATTTAATCTTATTATTCTTAATAGTGATACCATTTATGATGATAATCAAGCGTTAGCTTATATGCAAAGATGCATTGATTGTGGCTTTGAAGGAGCCATAATTAGAGATTTGCATACTGAATATAAATTTGGTTCTCGTCCTGCTACAATGATGAAACTTAAAAAGTTCGACGATGCTGAATTTGAATGTATTGGTGTTGAACACACTGGAAATCCTGATGATAAAATAGGATTTAATGTTAGATTAATTCTAAAGAATGATATTAATGATTTAGTATTTAGTTGCACTTTAACTGGTACTGTTAATGAACGATTAAATATTCTTAATAATCCACCTATCGGAAAGTCTGTAACTGTTAAGTTCTATGAAAGAACTAAAAATGGTTTACCTTTCCATGCAAATGTTGTTGGAATTAGAGATTATGAAAAGTGATGAAAACTGTTGGAACTATTACTGAAATACTTGATTTATTCTATAAAAGAATAGATAATATAAGTATTCATACAAAACATACCGTTGCAAATGGTAAATATGGTTATGAATTAAAAGATGGTATTCTTTATTGTAGAGATAAACAAATTGGTGTTTGTAATAAATACTTACCGTTTGTTGTAAGACTACATGATATTGAAGATTATCTTTATAGACCACTTGTTAAACTTAAAAATCAAAAGATTCGAGGTAAAATTAATGTAGATATTTATAATATTTGTAGAGAAAATACTAATATTGTATATAATGATATTCATTCTATTCTTTCGGCTCTTTGGTATGGTGTGAATCAAAATCTTAATGTTACAAGACATATTCTTGAAAAAGATGTTACTAATCAAAAATTTGCTGATGTTCGAACTCATCAGATAAAATATAATAATGCTCGTAAAGCATGGCGTTCTGCATTAAAAGATATTTTAAGTATTTGTAAAGCACAAGGTATTGATGCTAATAATATTATTAATAAAGCTTATACTTTATATAATACTTATGTAGAATATAAAGGTTATAAAAAATTATATAATACATTTGATACAACAATTAATCTTAAAGATAATATTCGTATTACTTTAAGTCCTAAAGAAAATCTTATTATTAGTGGTAAAATTCTTTATTGGCAAACTATTCGTTCCAAAAAGGTTAATACTGCTTATTGTAAGAATTATGCTGAATTTAAGAAACTTTGGAATAATACAATTACTCGAAAGCAACTTAAAGATATTATTAGAATTAAATTCAATGAATATCTCGACAATCAGAAAGCTATTGAAGAAGCAAAAGCTAAGAAATATCGAGAAGAGCTTGAAGTTCTAATTCAAGAATTTAGAAATTATAAAATTAGTAGTATTCCTTATCAATGGCGACAGTATGGTACTTATGCCGTAATGCGTTATGAATCAACTAATGGAGTTGTTAGACTATGGAATGATGCAGTTATTAAATTAAAAGATTTTACTGGTTTTGCTCATTTCTTTGCTACTTGTGTGCAAAATAATATTCAATTAAATCGTAAAATTTGTTACAATTATAAGATTCAATTTGGTGGATATTATATTTGGGAAGTTCAAGCTAACGATTTGTGGAATGCTATGTGGGGTGGTCAGTGTATTACTATTATGGATGTTATAATTATCTGTAATAGAATAGGAATTAGTCTTGAAGAATATAAAGTAACTCGTAAACAATTATTGTCGCAATTCGAGAAGCGACAGGAGGTGTAACTTGTGTGGCTCCGCCTGCTGGGCTTCGCCCAGCGGCTCCGCTCCCCGGTGGGAGAGGAGGTTGCACGCCCACTTGTCGCGTTTAAACTAATACAATTAAAGCTATGAATGTTGTAGAACCTACAATCGAATTTTGTGATTATTCTGGTCTTAGAAAGATTGAATTAATCGGTAAAGTTTGTACTAAACAAGAAGATAGTATCAAACCTGATTCAGCTGAAACTTTTTGTAAAAATAGACTTATTGATGGTCATACTGCTATATTTGAACATGAATATGTTTATTTTAATGTTGTTTCAATTCCGAATCGTATTGTTCGAGAATTTGTTAAATTAAGTCCTTACATTCGTTGGTCTTATCTTGGTAATTATATTGGTTTTTCATATCGAGTATTTCTTGATATTATGAGTAATAGTCGTAAAATGAAAGCTATTTATAATGATATTTATCATCCAAGCGAAGTTAATGATTTGTTTTATAATATGCTTCTTTTGAGTAAGGAGTTTTCTCATTTACTGTTTGATGATAAAGATATTACTGCTAAACTTGAATATGGTATTGATGCAAGTCTTCGAATTGCTTCTGATGCTGAAATACGTGAACGTGCGCCGGAGATTTATAATGTTACTTATAAAATTACAACCGATAGAGGTATTACGCATGAAGCCGTTCGTCATCGTGAGATGAGTTTTATGCAAGAAAGTACTCGTTGGTGTAATTATGCTAAAGGTAGACTTGGTTATAAATATGGTAAAAATATTAGTGTAATTGAACCACCGTTTAAGAATGAAGATTCATTAGAAAAATTTTATGATGTTGTTGCTGGTAATGAAGCTATATATCAAGAATTAACTAATGATGGTGAACCTGCTCAATTAGCTCGTTCGGTTCTTCCTACTGCTACTAAATCAGATATTTATATATCTGGTACTCTCGATATGTGGATTGGTGAACATCTTGAAACTGTTTATCCTAAACTCACTATTGTTGAGAATAAAGGTTTCCTTCCTCTTCGTAATCATAAAGCTGCACATCCTCAAATGATTGAAATTGCTAAAATGATTGCAGAAGATATTGCTGTTAGATTCCCTAATGAAACAGGTCGTATTATTAATTATTTTGAATAAACTACTATGGCTAATAATAATTATATATCTCGTTCAAAATTTCAAGAAATATTTGCTAAAGCTCTTAGTAAATGTAATGTTCCACAAGATGAACAAGACAAGTTTTTTGAAGAAGGTAGTACTCTTCAGTTAAGAAATCTTGGTATTTGTATTGCTATTACAAATATTATAGATAATATTATAAAAGAGGAACTTCCTGATTATGATGGTTGTGTTTCTTGTGAAACATTTAATACTATTTATGAGTATAACAAAAAGTATATGTATGAACGAGAGCAGGAGCGAAAGCGAGAAGAAAACGCTTAAAGAACTTCTTATTGAAATTAATAATCGTCACGGTATGACAGATGGTAATTCATATGTTGCTCGTGAAATGGTTAGAATTTATAATAAGTTATTCAAACGTAGTATTATTTTAGCAGTTAAGAAAGAAGCTGCTTTAAGAGTGTTACATGGTCAAGAAGGTAGACAAAATGTATTTGCTAACTTTCCAGAAGAAATAATTAATTAAGATTATATGACTGGTAAATTAATTTTAATCAGTGGTAGAAAAGGTACAGGTAAAACTTATGTTACTGAATACCTTGAAGGTATGCTCGCTGGTAAAGTTGAGATATATCCTATGGCTACAATGCTTAAACGTATTGTAGCTGCTGTTACAAATTGTAGTGTATCTCAATTAGATTCTTATTATTTTAAGTTATCTAAATCTCCGTATATTGTTAATCGTTACGGTATTGATGAACAACTGACATATCGTAAGTGTTTACTTCATTTTGGTAAACTATTAAGATTTGATAATAACAGAGTGTTTATTGATGATGTTATAAATAGAATCAGAACTACTCCTTGTGATTATTTTATTATTCCTGATATTCGAGAACAATTTGAATTGAATTGTATTAAAGATTTTGCTCGTCAGAATGAAATTGAATTAACTACAATTCGTGTTTTCCGTAATACTAAAATGGATGATACATCCGGTGATAAAACTGAGTGTGATTTAGAGAATTATACTGGTTGGGATTTTCATCTTGATAATACTGCTGATGGATATGATAGTATTCATAAACAATTAACTTATATCTGTAAAGAAAAAGGTTATAATGTTAAAAAAGGTTATGTTGAACAAAAATTATTTTGACAATTTATGAGTAATTTATTTGGTATTGCGCAAAAATATAATTATCTTGTTTCGCAGATAGAAGAGAATGACGGCGAGATAACGGAAGAAATTGCAGAAGAATTAGCTATTGCTGAAAGTGAACTCGAAGATAAACTTCGTGCTTATCGACAAATAATTGATGCTCAAAAAGCTAATATTGCTTATAATAAAGATGAAATTAAACGACTTCGTGATAGGAATACAAATTTTGATAAAATAGCTGGTAGACTTAAATCTTCAGTTGTTGATGCTTTACATATATTTGGTCAAGTTGGTAAATCTGGTAATTATAGTCTTAAATTTCCTGATTTTACTGTTTATACAAAAGAGTCAGAAAGTGTTTCAATTAATGAAAATGCTTTAGACCCTATTATTACTTCATTACTTCATATAACAGAAGCACCTTTTCCGCCGGAAGATAATATCTTTGTTGAGAAACATAAAGAAGAATTAGATAAAATTGCTTCTATTAGTATTACAGTTGATGTTCCTATTAGTTTGGCAAAAGAGGTAGGTAAGTATATTCATGACAAATTAGGTGATGATTATATTTATACTGTTAAATTTGATAAGAAAGCTATTAAGGAACTTGATAATTGGGCTAAGACATCCAATGAATCTGACGAAGATATTGCTCGTGCTGAACGAATAGCTTATGTCATGGATAAAATTGATATGGAGATTGTTACGTCTGAAACTGCTATATATAAGTAGTCTATCATTAAACAAATTAAAATTAATTAAGCTATGAGTAAAAAGTATTTGATTACAAAAGTAATCGCTGGTGAGAAACAAGGTTTTCTTAAAAATGTAACCAAAGATGGTGGAGAGTGGATTAATGATCATAATGAAGCTCTTACATTTTTGAATCTTAAAGATGCTGAAAATGAGAAAGAACTTCTGTTTAGCAAACTTGGCGCTGAACATAAAGATATTGCTCATATTCGTATTATTGAATTGTAATATAAACTAACTAATTTAATTATGGCTGCGAATATTGAATTTAATTCTAATAGAAATACTTATTCATTCTATTCGTTGAAAGATGTTCCTTGGCATGGTCTTGGAACTGTCGTTGAAGAAGCTAAAACTCCTGACGAAATCATTCGTATTGCTAATATGGATTATGAAGTAGCTTTAGCTCCGATGTTTGCAAGTTTTATTCCTCCTGAAGCTAAACATATAGTAAAAGAAGATAATCACTACGCTTGTCATATGTCTAATGGTGATGTTATCATTATTCCGGAAAAAGGTGCTCGCGTAAGTGATGTTTATGCTACATATCGTAAAGATAATTATAAAATTCTTGGTACTGTTGGTAGTAGGTATGAACCTGTTAAGAATACAGAAGCTATGGATTTTATATATCAAGTTTGTAAAAGTCAAATGGTAATTAATCCAAAAGATGTTATCATTCAGACTGCTGGCGTTTTAGGTATCGGTGAACGAATCTTTGTTACTGCTAAACTTCCTACTTATGAGATTGCAAAAGATGAAATGGAAAAATATATCCTTTTCACTACAAGTCATGATGGAAGTGGTAGTATTCAAGCTTGTTTTACTGATATTCGTGTTGTATGTAACAATACATTGAATGCTGCTTTGAATCATTGTAAGAATATGGTTCGATTCAAGCATACTAAAAATGTTAAAGCTAATTTAGCAATAGGTGCTCAAATGATGCGTGACACTCTTAAATATTCTGAACAAGCTAAGCTGATTCTTGAAGCTGCTGAGAATATTAAGATTAATGATGATGTGATGATTGATTATATCACGGATTTAATTTGTGATGCTAATCAGAAAGAATTTATTGCTAAATGCGGTGGTATCGGTAAAATTCCTTATGAGAATGATGTTATTTCTACTCGTAAGAAGAATCAGTTACATGCTATGGTTAATTATATTGAACGTGGCCCCGGACAAGATAGTCATCGCGGTACAATGCTTTGGCTTTATAACGGTGTTACTTCATATATTAATAATGGAATTGAATATAAAGATAATCTCAATAAATTCGATTCTATTACGCAGGGTAATTCTTTCAAACTCGGTCAGACAGCCTTTAATAAATTAGTTCAACGTTTAAGTGCCTAAATGATTACAGAAGTAGTTATATATTCTGATGGTACTGTAAATAGCTTCGATTCTGATAATTGTCAAATTCCAAGTGCTTCTGGTAGTTGGGAAATTATTCCTTTGCTTGCAAGTTGGGCTTTAGCTCAATATCCAAGTCAATTACCTGAAGAATGTAGAATGACTAATGCCAAATGTTTTATTGGTGTTAGAAAGAAAGGAGGTGACGATAGGATGCCAATTCCTATACGTCATCTCCTTAAAATGGCAAAATATATTGGAGAAGAAGGGTATAATATTCGTACCGCAGATGTAAGTGAAATCCCACAATCTGAACAATAAGATAGCATGAAAGAAAGTCTTATAGGATTGTATGTCGATAACACGGAAGTTCCAGAGTATAAAAGTACTGGAGCTTCCGGTTTCGATTTACGAGCTAAGTTTAATCCTAAAATTCCGTGGTTTGATAAAAGTATTATTGGTAGGATATTAAATCACGATAAAGATGTCACAGCTTATCTTTATGATAATTGCTATGATGGTCTTGAATGGGTTATTGATTTTAACGTATTAGATAAATCTATTCGTCATGCAGTAAATCAGCCAGTTGAAGGAAAAACTCTTCTGGAATATATGACGGTAAATAATATTGACAAAGTTAATATCATTCTCCCATATAAAACTGTTAAATTTGAAACTAATATTTATACTGAAATACCTGAAGAAGATGAAATGCAAATTCGTCCTCGTAGTGGTATTTCAAGTAGTACTCTATTAGATGTTAAATTTGGTACTGTGGACAATGACTGGCGTGGTAACAGTGGAATCATAGTACAAAATCCTACACCTTTTAGTTATATTATTATTCCTAATAGTAGACTTGCACAAGGTGTAATTGTTGAAAAGAAACGTGCAGTATTTGATATTAAATCTTCTAAAGATGAATTAAGCAAAACTGAACGTGGTGAAAATGGTTTTGGTAAAAGTGGTCTAATGTAATAAATCAAAATAAGATGTGTACTAAATCAGATATTCCGCAAGGTGAACATTATTATATCGGTGTTAAACTGATTAAAGCTCGTGTAGCTTATAGGATTAACGGTAATGAAATAGTTTATGACTTGAATCGTGCTCGTAATCCTAACGATGCTATTGAAGAAGGTTATGAAGTTATTTATTCTGATAACTATAAATCTTTCTCACCAAAAGATGTTTTTGAAAAGGCTTATTATATGATTTTAAGTCCTAACAAAATTCAAGAAGGTGATGTACTTAATTTCCTTAAAGAAGGTTATTCTTTACGTCTTGGTGAAAAGACAACAGTTGTTTGCGATACTACTCTAACCGGATTCGATACTGTCGGTATAGCTGCTTGTGTAAACCCTTCAACTTATAACCATGATATAGGATGTGGTGTAGCTCGTCGTGATATTAAAGATAAAATCTGGGGACATCTGGGTTTTGTTCTTCAATGGGCTATTAATGGTCTTAAAAGGTAGTTTATGATTAAGCGACTAAATGTAAAGAAAAATGTTAGATTATTAAGTGTACAATGGGATGGTGCTAATATCTCAGAATGTGTTAGTTTTTGTAGATATTGTCATTTTTCCGATGGTTGGATGTTTATTATGTTTAGAGAGAATATAATTCGACTCGACAAAGGAGATTGGATTATTGCTTTAACTGATAAAGAATTTACTGTTATTAATAATGAAACATATCAATATCTTTTTGATAAACCGAAAGATGTTGAAAACGGTGGCGAATAAACGCGACAAGTGGGCGTGCAACCTCCTGCCCCACCGGGTCAGCGAAGCCCGAAGGGCTGAGCTATCAATGTTGCAACTTTAATTGCTACTATAATTGTTGTTATTATTAATAATGATATTACTAACATAATAAGTGATATAGACAGACCGTCAGAGTGCCTATTTTCAGGCGTTCTGACGGTCTTTTTTTTGTCAGTTAGACAAATGTGCCATTAACAAAAGATAATGCCCGTAGCAGGCTGGGAAGCACCGCCACGGGCAAATATCCGACGTTTACTCTATTAGACTATTCGTCTTCGTAGTTATCACTATCTTTCGGACTAATCATTTCTCTAACACCACTAAATGTAATACCAAAAGGATTATACATATTGTAATAAGACATAGTAGCACCGAGATTATTAAACTTATTAATTTGACGAAGAACAGGAACAGCTTGACGTAATGCAACTGCACGTTTATCTTGTCCCTTATAAATACCTCTATCATAAATAAGTTCATCATCATCAACCCAAAGACCTTGAATAGTGAGATTAACAAGTTTATATGCAGATTGTAAAGTTTTCTGACCAGCAAACAAACTATTTGCAGTTTGTTCTATTGTAGTCATCCAACCAAATACTGGCATAGGTTCAATCATTTGTTGATAATAAGTTGTTGCAGCATACATAGCATGTTGATACAAAATATTATCATCATCATCATCATCTTTCTTAAATGCACCAAGTGTCATAGCAGCAAGAGCACTGAAAGCTAAAGCACCCATTAAACGAGCAAATTTCATAGTTGCTATCTGTTCATTTAAGGGAAGAGTATTATAATAGAATCCTATATTAAGCAACCAACTTGATACACCTTTGAAGAAGTTACCAATACCTTTCATATAGTCGATAACAGTATTGTTATCATTAAGACTATCTTTGAAGGCTTGACTACCACTTCTAAACATATCAAACATAGGATTAAATACAGGAACTTCATAAGAACCTAATTGTTCATTATAAAATATACGACCGAAACGACGACCGAAATAACGAACAAAGTTAGGACGAACCCATTTCTTAAATTGCATTAACAAATCACCAAAAGCAGCATCTTGTAAACTATTTCTGTCTACACGATTGTAAATACCATGTAATGATTGGTTAATAGCTTTAACTCGACCACGGAACTCCGAAAGAGTTTCTTCTGTAAGACCACTTTCAGGATTAAAACTCAAACGACCATCTACAAGTTTAAGTTCCGAACGAAGGGTATTATATTTATCAAAAGCTTCACGTTGAACTTTTTTATCAGTCTTTCGAGAATCAACAATTTTCTTACGTTGTTCATCAGAAAGTAAATTATAATGTGATTTAAGATATTGAGAAGCATAATCGTGATTCCACAAATACTCTTTTGAAGTACGTTTTTCCTCGCGAGCTATCTCAGCATCCAAATCTTCTTTGAAAATAAGATATTTATCGTATTGTTCATTAGTAAGAACATCTTGTAATAACTTTTCAAGATTATCATTATAAAAATCATTGAAAGCCATAATCTTACCACCAACTACTCGATGAGATTGTGTAGCAGCAAGTAACATACCAAACTGCATAATGAACTCACCTATGTTATTAGGAGCATAGCCAACAGTATCAACCATTCGCATAGCTTTAATCCAATAGGAAGTTCCAGTATCAGAAGATGTTACATCACGAGTATCTTGATAAATGTCATCAAAGTCTTTAATAATTGCTACAAGTACATCATCAGTTCTTGTCGAATTAATATCGCGTAAGAAATGAGGAATAGTCTTAATAACATCATGCAAACCTGATTTCATAATATCTTTGCTTTCAACAAAGTTATTAGCAGTAGATTCAACTATCATATCAGTAACACCTTTGAGAATATTAGTGATACCAGCAGTATAGTTGAGATACATGAAAGTCATAGAAGTATAACGCAATAATGCACCGGCAGAAACATCAAGAGCACTATTGTATTTACTAAAATTAAAAATACGACGTTCCATGTTATTTAACTGTTCATTCGCATTTTTAATAATATCACGAGGTGCTACACCAGAAACTCCACGTTCATTCATTAAATATTTTGTAAGCTGATAATCAGTTTCAAAATTATTAATTGCACGAAGATTATAAAGTTCTTGTGTAAAACCTTTCATTACATCAACAATATCATAAGACATTACCTTTGCTTTATGCTTTTTATTTTCAAGCATTACAGCATCGTTATAATGTCTAATCTCACGAAGAGTTGAAGGTTTAACTGTAACAGGAAGTTTGTTATTTTTATCAAACCATTCACTAAACAATTCTACGATTCGAGCTTCGTATTCAGTATAAGTTTCAGATTTGTACTTTTTACGAATATTAAATACAGGAATATGTTTAGGAACTTGTAAAGTTTGAGCTTTTGTAACAAATCGTTTAGTACCATCTATGTCAGTATAATACCTATCTTTATGAATCATAGGAATACTAACAAATTGTTTAGCAGATTGACCTAATGTAGCTTGAGGAATAAAAGGCATTACCTCATCCCATCTACCATAATAGTTAATCCAGTTACCGTCATATTCACGAATAGTTCGTTGAATAAGATTACGAATAGTATTGAGTAACTTTTGTTCTTTATCACTTAAAGCTGCATATTCATCTGATACAGGAGTATTACCAAAATCAAGTTTATAAAGAACGTTTTCACGCTTACCACTAATATCAGTGATAAGACTAAGTTCGATAAGGTCGTGAGTTTGTAAATAAACAAGTTTCTCACGATTACTTAATTCAGTAAGTTCAGCAAGATGTTTAGCTGCTTCATTATCACTTAATGGAACAATGTTCCAAGTATGATTTTCATTATATTTCTTTATAATATCATCAATGATTTCAAGAGTCTTTTCAGCAGTAACTCTTGTAACAAATCCACTGTCAGTATAAAGATTCTTATAAATAGCATCACGAATATCTTTTCGTAAAGTACCAGTCGAATCTCCAAGACCTTCAGTTTTATAACTACCGATTAAATCTCCATATTCATTAATGAATTTGTGCATTAACTTTTCACGAGCACGAGCATTTTTAGAAAGTCCCGGTTGAAACTCTTCAAGTGCACTTTCAAGTTCATCATTAATGCGTTGAGCTGCTTTCTTAGCTTTATAATTAGCTTCATCCCATGCTTTACCAGTAATATCAATCAGAGTAATACCAGTTGTAAAAGCAGAATCAAGCCAAAGTTGTGTCTTATTAATATCTTTATCAAGTTCAAATAACAAATGTTGAATTTCTAACCATTCATCTTCTGTTATTTCAACACTATTAGCATCAAATCCTTCAAGGTTACCATTATGTGAAGCAAGATATTCTTTAATCTTACTAAACGCAGTAGTATATTTAGGATTACGACTCTTATCAATTACAGCCCAAGTTACTACATTTTTAACAGATTGAATAACATTAGACCGTATTCCAGCAACTTTTGTTGCAAGAGATTTAAGTCGAGCGATATTATTATTTAATTCACCAAATTCCTTAGTAAATAATTCTTTACCTTCTTCACTTTCAGCATCATAAACTGTATCTTGAATTTTAATTTCTTCAAGTGTAAGATATGGACTAAAATGAGAAGCAAGTTTTAACATCATTACAAGTCTATCTTTGTAATCAAGAGCCGCACCATAATTTGAACGAATCTCTTCATAATTCAAATCCTTAGTAATAGCCCATAATTGCTTGATAGCATCATAAACAGAACTACTTAAATTAGCCAAACGACTATAAGTAGCTTTCATTGCAGCAATATCTCGTTCTTCAAGAGCACTTTGAATACCACCTTCAAAACTTTCATCATCAAAAGATTTTAAGATATTCATAAATTCCTCACGATTTCCAACATTGTTATTATTCAAAAATTTCTGGATTCTATCCATAATTTTCAAAGTTTCAATAGCAATATTAGAATCGACAACAAGAGAATTTCGTAAACCATCTCTTGTAGGAACATCAGCATGAACAACACGAGAATATAATTTTTCATTATCACCATAAATATTAATATTCCTACGAGGAACATCAATATATGTTTCTGCAACTATTCGACCAACACCATCGTTTAAGACAGTACTAACCGAAGTCATAATAGGATTAATTTTATAAAGATTACTAATAAAGGTTTTTGTCCAATCATCTAAATAATTGAAATCTCTATTAGCATCAATCAGAACATCACCATTAATATAAAGATTACCATTCTTTAACATAGGAGCTACACGAAGAGCTTCTTCGTAAGCAGACTTATTATAATCTACTTGAATTGCAGATTTATGATAACCTTTATAGAAAGAATGAGTTGCTTGTGTAGTAATAAAAATAGATGAAGCAGAAGATTCTAATTCATTATAAATAACATCGCTTGCAGAAGAATGTGTATGTTCAATATTAATGAATGTAGGAGTAGTAACTTCAACTGAATTTAATACTTCAAAATCTGTATCAGATACAGAAGCAACATCAGTATCAATTACATCTTCTGTTTCAATATCAACAGTGCTATCAATAGCATCTTCTGTTTCAATCATATTAGCATCATTGAAATCTGAATTTTCATCCATTTGGACTGATTCATTATCATCAATAGCTAACATGAATTTATGAATAGTATCAGAATCTATAATAACCGATAATCTATCAGTTACAATAGTTTCACCATCTTTTTGAACTTGTGCCATCATACCTTCTTGATAAGTAGGTATAATACTAATGTCACTAGTCATTAAAGATACCTCATTGCGAAGTAAAGGATTAACAGGTAAGAATACATAAATATCTTTTAATGGATTATTAGTATTCGTAGTAATTTTATATCGTTTATACACACGATTCTTATTACGAGTAATCCTTTCAGTTACATATTCTGCATTAGCATATTCAGAATTAATTAATCGAGCTTCAGTTTCAATATAGAAATTCTGAGTATTACCGTTTTCATCAATATAAGAACCAGTACCAACATTTTCGCCGTTAGCATTTTGAACATAACCAATAGTAGCTTTATTCTTATTTGCTTCCCAACGATAACGTTTTTGTATATCACTTAATAATACTGGATTCATATCTGATTTCATACGAGATATTAAACTCATAACAGGTGTAATATCTACATCTCCATCAAATACAGCTTTTTCAGCATTTCTTAAGTTCTCTGCGTAATTACCAAGATTAACAGAAGGGTCAGGATAATGAACTTCACGGCATAAAGCATCATATTCTACATTAGGTCGATTAGTGCTTATAAGTTCAATTGGAATATATTTTGAAACATTATAAGCATAATTAAAACCTTCTGTAACATAAGTATAAACTAATAACTGACGTATTGTATGAGCAATATAAGGAATTTTACTATCCCACATACGAAGAATACTATCAGTCATATTAGACCAAGAATTGACATCATTATCATCACGTTGGATTCTAATAACATCATAAGGTACAGAACGATTATTCTTACGAATTGTTAAATACTTAAATATGTTATCACCTCTAAATTCAGGTGATTTCTCGATATAATCTCTTAATGTACTATCTTTTTGAATAAATTGAATCTGTTGAGCAAGTGAAAGTTTAGTATATTGAGTAAAACTTTCAGGTGTATAACCATCTTTAACAGTATTTAAAAGAGTCTTAAAGATAAGTTTTTGTTCTTTAAGTTGTTCTTTTGTATGAATACCTAATGTAGTAAGAATTTCCGGAGTATTATCAGGTGTTAAAATAGGAAGAACTTTAGCAAGTCCATTATCTAATCCACCGTTAATACTTACGAGATAGTTCATAATACTATCAGTAACATATTTATAAGTAGATTCATCAATCGAATTTTTACGTTGAAGTATCTGACCTAAAATCGTATTAGCAATGTGATGATTTCGAGTAATGAAAACATCACCGAAACCATTAGCCATTAACCAATGTGCATATTGATAACGAGCTTGAATTACTCCGTAAGCACTTTGATTTTCAGTATCATTAAATTTATTGCCATCAAGATAACCTTCAAATGAGCCAACAAATATACTTTCAATAACGTCTTTACCATTATCAAGAATTACCTTATTAGGAGTTTCATATCCAACAGCTAAATCCTCAATAAGTTCACGACGTGTCATAATATCATTTCGTTTCGGAAGTTCCGCACGAAATCTTTTCATATCCAAATAAGTAATCGCAGCAAGAGGATTACCTTTAACATCTTTTGGTTTATAATGCCGTCTAAAAGCATCAGAACTTTCACGAGTAAAAGCAGCTTTAATCGCATCTATTGCTTTAGGATTACCAGCATTTTCTTCGATATATTCATCAATAAATCGAAGTGTTTGATTATACTTATCATTTACAAGTTCTTTTAAAGCTTTTACTGGATAATAATATTCAGCAAGTTTACGTTCTTTTTGGTCAGCCTTAAAGAAACTATCAACCCTACTTTCACTTTTAAGCATAAAGTTAAGGTCAATCAAATTAGTAGCAATTTCATTATATTCAACAAAATTACCAAGAACGCTAATCTGACGTAATAACCAATCTGCTGTACGATTATCACGATTTTTAATATTATCTAATAACTCTTCAGTAGTTTGATAACCATATTTACCACTAATTTCATTAATAGTAATATTCGGTAATTTATCTTTCAGTTCATTAAGCTGTCCAACAGTAAGAGTTTTAGTTTTACTTTTACCACTTGCGACAGTCATTATGACATCATGAGATTCAACCGGAGTAATTTCTTTTTTAACAATTAAATCAGCATAAATCTTGGCAAGTTCTACACTATAATCAGAACGAATTGCTTCGACAGCATCGAGAATTGTAAAATTACCACGACTTAATGATTGAACTTCCATTCGATTAACTGCTTCAACAATAGCAGGCTGATGAATAAAAGCATCTTCATTAGTGAATCTATTAGGTTTATCATTATAAAGTTCGATAGTAACACCAGACGATATAGCACGAGCTACACTTAAAGTATGAACATTAAGATTAAATCCAAGTCCAGCTTTAAGAACATCAAGAATACCAGAAGTAAACTGATTCATTTGAAGTTCAACTCGCTCACCACTAATATCCAAATGTTCATTAAGTGCATCATTATTAATCCAAACATCATTAACCCAAAGAGCATTTTCTTTTGGCAATAATTGGATATTTTCAGCACCATATCGTTTAGCTAAAAATTCTTTATATTTACTTGTTAATCGAGGTACACCTTTATTACTTACAGTGTACATTTCACTTCTATCAGCAAAACCTTTAGGTATCGGTAAAGAATTAAGATTAATCTTACGACGAATACCTTTAAGCAATCTACCATGTAAAGTAGAAATTGTTGCGATTAAAGTATCGAAATTAACAGAGTGACCTTTAAGAACTGTTGAACCCATACTCATGTTATTAAGAGTAATCTTATCCATGAGATTATTAGGGTTCAAAGTTTTAAGAGTATAATTCCAAAGAGCATTATCCCGGTCAGATACAGCTTGAATTTCAGCCATACCATTAGGTTTATTTACTTCCTCAGCATGATTTGGATTAGAAAGAACAGCTGTAATAATATCAATCAAATGATTATCACGAGCTTCTCTACTATTCAATTCATAAATACTCTCGTTTTGAACAAAGTCTTTTGTAAAAGCATTAAATGCTTTATCAATATTACTTTGAATAGCACTTAAATGAGGAACAATAGTTTTATCAGTATCCTCAACAAGATATTGGAATTTTGATTTGATAGTATCAAAATTACTAATTGTATCAGGAGAAATATCAATAGTAGCTAACTGACTATTAACATTCTTAACAAACTTAATTAAATCATTAATTGCTTTATGAGCACGAATTAATAAATCCGAAGTATAAGCACGTTGAGTTTGAGTGTAATTACCAAAATCTTCAGTAACACCATCTCGCTTATTAGCAAGATATTCTCGAACTAAACTATTTACATCACCGTAATTCTTTGCAAATCCATACTGTAAATTATGCAGAATAGATTTAAGAATCTTAGTATATTCCGAATTACTTTTAATATCTTGTAAATCCTCTTTAATTAATTCAATGATGTTATTAAGAGGAGATTGATTTGTATTAGTAGGTACTAAATTAGGATTATAATATCGGCTAATCCACTTAATAATAGCATTAAAATTATGACTTGTTAAATTAGTAAATTTTTGCGGAGTAGTGGCTAATTCGATATACTTTTGCTTAAATACCGACCGTGTGAATTTACCCCCTACTTGGGCCTGCGAGGCATCAAATTTCGACTTAAATTCGACAGGTATATATTTGTCTTGCTCAAAAATTACATTGCGATAGTAGGCGTAAATCGAGTCAATATCGAAGTCCCAGCCAGTACGAGTAATAAGACTTTGTGGGAATATAGCTTGTGTAGCATTATTATTAAGAAAACCAACAACTTCAAATACAACCATTGATTGTTTACCCTCGGTAGGAATACGAATACCTATCATCCGACGAGCTTCAACATCAAGTTTGTCAATATCAACAGTTATAATATCCTTAGTTGTACCATCTTCATTAGTAATAGTTTTAACAGTACTAATATTTTTATAGAAATCCATTTTCCACGGATTAACTATAACTTCTGCATAATGGTAATTTCCATCCTCACGATATTCAGCTTGTAATTCAAGACTTCTACCAGTTCGTTTACATTCTTCAATAAAACTTGAAGCATATGTGATAGAACCATTAGCAACAAGTTCATCAATCGTTTTATTATAAAGTTCTTTATCAGAATAGAACTCATTATGTTTGATTAACTCATTACTTGCAGTAAATATATCAGCTCGAATAGGAGCATGGAATCCGGGAAGATATTTATTAATAACTTGTTTACTTAACATAGAAGCAAGTATCTTCTCTAACTTACCTTTAATAACAGGATAAGATAAAGGCATAATAGGAAGACCATCTTCTTTAATTTCAAGAGCTTTTCGAATAGTTATAGCATCAACATCATCCGATATAATTTCTTGAAAACGATTAACAAGTTTATTTATATCAATTTGAATAGCACCGCGAGCATCAGTTCGAATTTCACCATTCTCATCGATACCACCAATATCGTAAAGTAATTGCATAGCATCTTCACGAATATTAGTAGCTAATGTCTTTTGAAATTCATCAAACAGTTCTTTACCAGTAACATTTTTGCCATCTAATTCATAAATAGCATTATTCCAATCAAGACCTTCCATAATCTGCTTAACTAACTGACCACCTAAAATAGTAGTTTCATCAAGCAAATCAGCTTTAATATCTTGTTGAATAACAAAATCACTATCTCGCATATAAAGAATAGACCTATCATCTACTCGATTTAGTGCTTCAATATCAAGACCACCTTGGTCATTATGAAGTTTAACTGGTGTAATACCAGATACTTTAACAGCAGAAATAGGACTAACTTGGTCAATATTATTTTGAATCATCCAATCATATAATTGACCAATAGCACTACCTCGTGTCATACTTTCAAAAAGAACAACAGTTGAGTCTTTTATTTGAACACTATCTACTTCATCAGCAAATATATCAACTTCATTACCAGTTACAGCCGGAGCATGATAAAAATCACCACGGCGACGACGAGTTGTACCAAACAATTTAACTTGTTCTACAACCTTAGCGTAAGATGCAGGATTAAATGTTTTAGTCGGGTCTTGTAAATCAGTAATATATTGATACAAAGGTTCACTTGGATTCCAACGACCAGTGGCTTTCAAAAGTTTGATAAGACCTACATCAGTCATAATAGACTGAGAGTCATTAATTGTAGCAGTAGCACGATAAGCATCCAAAATAGCTTCATTTTGAATACCCATTTTATCAAGAATATTACTATTGAAATTCATATCTTCCATAACAACAACTTTACGAGGAGTATCGTTATGAATTGAATCAATAGAATTAAGACCATTCTTAATAACTTGTGCTACACGTTTATTGAGGTCTACTGTATCTTTATATTCTTCAATATCACCATTAAATATAGCGTTCATACTATGATTATAGATAGTATGATTAAGTAATACTTTAAGTAAACTTAATCGAACACCATCATTATCCATAATATCATAAGTAGCAAGAACGTGCTGACGAGCGCTATTTAACAAACTTTCTTTCTTTAATGTAGGGATAGTATCAAGAGTATATTCTTTACCATCAGCTTTGCGACGTTTAATCCAATCATTAGCTTTCTGATTATATACTTCTTGAACTAAATCTGCTAAATAACTATCGAAAGTAGTAACTACACTTGTATCAGTTTTGATATTAGTATCGTAAATACTTTTAGCAATATTTTCAAAACTATCAACACCAGTTGTAGCATTCCAACGAATGTAAGCAGTTACGAAATCACGAATATTACCAGTATTAGCAACAAGATTTTCATCGTAAGGTTCATTACGAACTTGTGCAATCATATTACGATAAACTTCTGCAACATCTACATTATTTATCTTTGCAATATGAGCAGGTAATGTGATATTCTTACCATTCTCAATATAAGTAATATTCAAGAACTGAAATGCCTTACCCGTTGGAATACCTTTTGTGTCATAAATAGCTTTACCATTCCAATACTTTCGATTATGACGAGTTTTCATTTGAGCAAGATTCTCGTCACTATTATCTCTTAATTGAAATATAATTTGCCCAAAAGTATTAAACTTAAAGATATCACTATTTACAATCTTTTCGATAGAATGAAAAACATTGGATTCTTCATTTATCGGATTATCTGTTATACGAACAAATTTATTTCGTGCAACAAGATTATCTAAATATTCAGTTACATAAGAATATATACGAGGAGCATGAGTAGCTAACCTACTACTAATACCATTCATCGGAAGATAAATATTTAATCCACGAGAAATAGCATCATTAATAAATGGAACTACTCGACTTTCAAAATCTTTTACATAAGCATCATAATCTGCATCAGTAAAATAATCTGTTGTCGTAGGTTTATTCGGAGTAATATTCTCACCCTTAAAACCATCAATTTCGATAGTATTTTTAAGACCTCGAATAGATTCTTGTCCAGATGTTGCTGGAGCACCTATTGCACGACTTTTAGTATTACCTGAAAAGATAAATACAGATTTAGGATGTGCTGCAACAGCCGCAGGTGTATAATTAGAACCAAAAGTCTTAACGTGAATTGAAGTACGAGGCTTAGAAGAATCTTTAATAAATAAATCATCAACTTCAAGTCGTTTTGTAGTCATCATATAACTACGAGGACTATCAGATGTTAAGAATACATATTGACCAAGCATATTAAGAATAACCTCGGTATATGTATAAAGAGCACCTTGTACTTCACGATATTTCAGACCTTTATTTCCAATCTTAACACCATTAAATGCAGATAATGCAAATTGATAACGACGTTCAACATCAGAAATAAATGCAGGATTTACTTCGTATTCACCAATACTATTTTTAGTAAATATTCCAAGACCAGTCTTTTCATCATAAATAAGAATATTATCTTCTGCACCCGGAGCAGTTAAAGTCGGGTCATTAAGATAATCCTTAAATATATACTTGATATATTCAGTATTTACACCAGTACGAGTAACAAATCCACGAAGGAACTTTGTAAGCATACTATCATACTGGGGTGAATAATTAAGTTTACCTTGAACATCAAGATAACTCATATTCGTAAAACTGTTAAAATCATAAGTAGCAATTTGTGCTAATGAATATAAATATCCATTGATATTATGTGCAGGAATTTCCTTACCACGATATGTATTAACACGATGTTTAGTATCGTTAACTACATTTTCAAGAAGAGAATTAACTCTTGAATATACTTCATTAGCATTATCGTTTGCATTATAATATTGAGTAAGAGCATCACGAGTAATTGCTAACCCTAAATAATTAATTACAGACATCTGCTTATCTAACAGAGCTGCTTTATCAATCTTACTACGTCTTGAAATAGGTTCAAAAATACGTTTAGATTTAGGATTAGTATAAAGTACATCATTCAGATTATTATACAATCCAAATTCAATATTTGTACTTAAAACACTTTCAAACCTATCAATATATGTTTTAACACCAAATGATTCTCGATTATTCTGATAAATCGTAGCATTATTACCACCTTCTAATGCCATAATATTTACAGGAATAACAGCAAGTTTAATTCCAGAAATATAAGCATTTACAAAAGAATTATCATAATTAGAAGCAGCAGAACCATCATCTTCAAATACTCGTTGGAATATTTCAAGAATAGGAGTAAACTCATCATTTATAGCTGCAAGTTGTTGCAATCTATTATATACATCTTGAGGTTGAATATCGTAAAGATGTGCCTCAATAAGTTTATTCCATAAAACATTAATATCAATAGGAGCAGGAATATACGCTTTGTTAGCAGTTCTATTTTTGAAATTACTCGAACCTACAAGAAGAGCTATTTGAGCTTTAACATGAGATGCTAACGTATTCTTTCTGTCAATACGTTCTTTTTGCAAATCATCCCACATTACTTCAATATCTTCAATAGCATCACGTTGTCCTTCTTCTGTACTTTCATCATCGACAATCCGATTATTTTGATAAGCACGCTTACGATTAATACCATAGTTCTTATCAATATAATCAAGAAAATAATTAAATATTTGACTATTACCTTTATTCAAATCAGTAAGTACATTTGCTACAAAAATATCGTTAAATCTTGTAGGAATAAAATTGGGTCGAGCTTTATACTCTTCAAGTTCTTTATTAAACTCAGCAAGAATTAAAGCCTTAAATCCACTACGAGAAACATCTCGATAATTAGCTCCAAAACGAGCTTGTCTTTGTTCCGCAGTAAGACCTTTTAACTTAAAATAAGCAGCAGTTAAAACACGAGCCATGTAGGCATAATCCATCTCATCAAATGTAGCAGTATTTACAATAGACGGATTAAAAGCGTGTTTAATATCAAGACCTAATGCGTTACCAAGAGATTCAAAATCTTTACGAATATCTTCACTATAAGTTTCATCTGTCGAAAGAGCAGCTAATACAGATTCTAATTTAAGTTCTCCACTTGTATAAACGGGATAACCCGTAGCTCCATAAGGAGTACGGGCATCCGCTTCTGCATATAAAAACGCTGTAAGAATACGACGCTTAAAAGCATTCTCTAATGATACATCAGCATTATCTTCAGCATAACCTCGAATATTATTATAATCTTTAATAGTAGGTAAAACACCTTTTTCCATTAAAGATGTAATAATATCTTCAATAGGTTTAGTCTTAAAAGACTTCATTTGATGATAAAGACCAGATTTCTCAAGTCTTCCATCAACAGTTAAACGATAAGGTTCAGGACTACATTGTGCATTCATAAACTAACAAATTTTGTTATTATTGTCATCAATATATTTATCAATAAATTCGATTACATATTCACCGTTTGAAGATACAACATTTTTCTGATTATTCAAAACATTTTCAGAACTATTTGAAAAAACCTGACCAGTGGGCGTCAAACCCACTCCCCCACCGGGTATCACTATGTTCGGGCCAATATCAGAAACATCAATACTATTAAGTGTTTCAGAATTATTGTCATCAAACGTAATTTCGCTGTCATCATCAAGAAAATCTAATTCAGCTTGAGCTACTCTTTGATTTTCTGTCAGAGTTTCATCAGGCGTTTTAATAGGTTCTGTAACTGATAAATTATCATGTGTTGCATCGTTTGTAACATTAGTTTGATTAGTTGTAACTGAGGTTGGCTCCGCTGCTGGGCTTCGCCCAGCGCTCCGCTCCCCGGTGGGAGAGGAGGTTGCACGCCCACTGGTCGGACTTTTTGCGCGTCGGCTATTCACACTATCCAAACTATTAATTACTATATTTCGTACATTATTAAGTAAACTATTATCTGTAATTGTATCTATACCAATAACAGAAAGAATTGCATCAATAATTTTATCCCAAAGACTTTTATGTTTCTTAATTTTCGGAGCTTCTTCTACAATAATTCTATTTGCTAAATTAGCAAACTGTTTATTTGTAAAAGCATAAGTAACTATTTCAGCAGGAGTTTCACTTAATATTTTAAGATATGTACGAAGATAACCAAGTTCAAGTTCAGTTAAATCGCTCTTATATTTAGCATTAAATTCTTTAGCATCAACTTTAAATGCTGTGTCATTAATATCACTAATTAATGTAGCAAGTTTATCGTATAATTCTTTAGAATTAGCTTGTTGTTCAAAATACTTATGAAGAGATTCATGAGTAATATTAACACCTAAATCAGTAGCAGTAAAATCACGTTTAGTAAGTTTATTACTATTGATAACGATAGTTTCAGTACCTTTATCATATTGAGCAATTATGAAATCTTGTTTACTCGATAGTTTCTTAATACTGAAATTAGTTTTACCATCAGTATAAATTCTATCATATAATTCAGCGATTCTGTTAGCAACATCTTCAGATACAAAATCAGGTATAACACCTAATACTCTAAGACCTGCTACTTTATCATCTGTAATATTAACAAGTTTCTGATACCAGTTTGTTTCAGTATCATTTGTCATTGAACTTAATGTTGTAATTGCTTTAACAGCAAATTCTTTCGTCATATCTTCTGATTCTCGAATAGGATTATCAGAACTTTCAGATTTAAGTTCAAAGAACATTGCAGATTGAATAGAATCAATAGTATAATTGGTAACAACATTACCATTGGTATCTCTAATTCCAATAACACTTGTTGTTAAAGCGCCGGTGTCAAGAATAAAATCTTGCATCGAATCAAATGTTGAAGAAACAGATTTATCAACGATACCTTGTTGTTTAGCCCAATCAAGTATTTTAGATTTATATTGACCTTTAACTGCTACGTAACCATCATCTGTTTTAACACCATAAGTATAATGGTCGCCTTGCAATGCAGTAGTAACACTACGTTGCATATTACCATACAGTTTACGGAACAGATTATGATTAAGTAAATCAGTTAAATCTTTACCAGTAATACCTCTTGCTTGCAAATCAATTACAGCGTAAGTTCCTTTATTAGATTTACTTTTTTCAATAATACCATTTAATTGAGCAAGTTCTCGTGCTGTAAAAGGACTCTTAGCAATACGAACTTTTGAAGTAGTTCTATTAACTGGAATTATTCTACGACTTAATCGAAGTTTAACAGGAGTAAATTTATCACCGGATTTAGTATATTCAATACTAATTCTATTGATATAACTTATTCCATTTCCAAGTATATTCTTTTTACGAACAACTGTTTGGAAATCTAAATGTTTAATATAACGAGTTTTTCCAGTAGCAGGGTCTGTATTTTCGTAAAGAGAACTAATGTTAAACCATTCAGCTCCCGGAACTCCACGATTGTAACTTGTAATGATAGCTTCTGATAAAGGAGCTAATCGACTACGAATATTAGCATTATGAGCTTTAGTTCGAGTCTTATTAGTATCATCTACAAGAGTATACAGACCAGATTTAGCATCAGTCGGAAGAGATGTGAACGTAGCATCTGAAATAATATCACTCATAGTTTGAGTAACAAATTCCATAGCAGCTACATTAAATGGTGTATCTGCAACATCACTTGCTAAATTACCACGATGTAACGGAACATAACTTTTTCCATTTTCACCAGCATTAGCTTGAATTTCAGCATACATTTGGAAATGCCTATCAGATGAAGTAATTTTATCTTCAACAATAGGATTATTAAATGCAGTGTCAGTAGTAAGTGATGAAACTAACATTAAACCATCAGCATCAGGCTGACGTTGAATAATATTAACAGCAGGTTTACCATTAACTGTAACAGTACGTTGCATCTCTTCATTTACATTAGCTCGATAACCACTTGAATCGGCAAATGTAATAGGAGATTTATTAATACCTTTTAATACTAAAATTGCAGAACCTTTTTCTTTAATTTCAGTAACAAGTTTTTGACTTTGAATAAAGTCATTTCCAAGTTTAGTATTTAGATTCTGATAAGCGTTCTTGATTCTAAGTCCATAACGAACATAATCATTAAGATTTTTAAGTCTTACGTTATAAAACATAGGACTAATAAGATAATAAACCTTATTTAAATCAAGAGCTTCAATATCAAACGCTTCAGGACTAACACCTTCGACTTCGGTATTATATTGGATAGCTCCAATAAAAGCATTGATTATTTCAGAATGTTCAGTTTTTGATGTATTACCATATTTATCTAATTCTTTAATAATTGATTTCAGTTTTGAAACAACTGAATCAGAATTTTGTTGTTCACGAGTTAAGGCTTCAGTATATACTTTATAAAACTCTTTTGTTAAGTTAAATATTGTATCACTTCCACCAGCTTTTCTGATAATAGTATCTACAAATTTAGATGTTCCATAAGAATTACCAAAAGCAGAATCATATTGATCAACTCCACTTTCATCAATTCTACCTAATTGGATTCCATGATAAGTTTCACTATCACCTAAACCAATTCGTTCAATTAATAGTTTCTTACCATTTACATCTAAATTAACATCGACATTACCATCTTTATAAATAACTTCAAATTCTTGACCTTCGTGTAAAGTTCTTAAAGCATCAAATAATTCAGTAGCCTTGAATTTAACACCATTAACTGTAATGTTGTTTTTAATAACACGAGTTTTAGGATTATAATATTCAGGACTTGTGATAATCTTATAAACTTCTGGTGTAAGACGACGTAAACCTTTGAAACCATTAGTTTCAAATTCACGTTGAATATGAGTTTTGAAGAAATCACTTAAAAACTTACCACGAAGATTTAAGTTACTATCAAGATAAGCATCGTCTGTTGTTTGAATAGGATTAGCAATTCGTTTATTAATAATATCAAACAAACGTTTAAGAGCATCAAGTTGTTCTTGTGGAACACCATTCTTACTCATTTGTTGATATATTGTATTAACATTTACATCATTTTTGAAATATTTAAGTGCATACCAAATAGGTTCATAATATTTAATAACATCATTACGACCATCTGTTTGCTGATATATAGAATCAAGAATATCTTCGTAAGTATAAACGTGATTATCAGTAAATATCTGACGACCATCAAGTTTTACAATAGTATTTTCAATAGCATCAAGAGCATTACGCATTGAATCACTAATGTAATAACGATAGTCATTAGTATTAAATTCATCTCTTGATTCAGTATCATCTATAAAGTCAGAAACACTGTTAGCAAGTACATCAAGACTATTAAGAATAGATACATCATCGTTTAATTCAGTACCACTTTCAAAATTATAATATCTCGAAAGAATAGAATAAGCCATTCGAGCATTTCTTAATAAATCAAGAACATTACTTTGACGAACAGCAGTAATAACATCCACACCAGTAAGATTCAAAGCATCAACATCAGATACCAAATAAGGTTGAATTGATTGAGCTAATGTATGAAGTCTTGTACGAGCAGGAAGATTAGGAACAGCACCATATTCTAAAAACTCTTTTGCTAAATTATTTACGGCAGTAGCAAATTCCATAATTTTAGAAGTTTGACTACCAAAGCCATCATCATTTACAAGAGCATCATGTAACGGACTATCTTCATCTTGTCTAATAGCACGAATTTTACTAATAAATCTATTCATCACACTATTAATATATGCGATATTAGTTTTGTAAAATTCAGTTGTACTTTTAGCTACTTCATTAATAATACTATTTTTGAATAGAGTTATCTTATGATAGAAATTTGAATATCTAACAGTATCAAAATTACTATTAAGATTTTCAAATTTAATTTGAGTAAGACCTTCAATTTGTGCTCGAATTACATTATGGTCTACATTAATATTCTTAAGAGTTAATTTACCATCAGTTATAGTATAATTATTGTTAAGAACATTAGCAACGTTAGCAATATAGTCAGCAATAGCTTCACGCATTTTAGCATTTTCCTCTTCACTATAACCAACTATATCACCACCGTAAAGATTCCAAATCCAATCTTTGAAAAGATTAGATTTAAGATTATTTGCAATACGGATATTGCTATCTGATAATAACTGTTTTACACGATTAGCTTTTTCTAAATTCTCATTACTAATTTCAGTAGGTTGATATTCATTTATCCAACCAATAAAATTACCAATAATATTAGTTCGTAACGTATTAAGTTCAGTATTATCAATAGGAGATAATAATGCTTTATAAATATCACTATTAGAATCAGATAATTCTTTATACAGATTTATAATAGTATCTAAATAATGATTCTCAAATTTATCTGCTGAAAGTTTATCTTGAATACTATAAAGTGTTTTATAAATAGCATCAAATTTAGTTTGAACTTCACTTCGAATTTCAGTAATATCCATACCTGCAAGTTCTTTTGCAGAATATGTATCTTCTTTACCAGTCGAATCATCTTTTATAGTAACCATTACAGCACTAAAATCGGTTTCGTCGTCGGTTACGACCTCGATTCTTTGCACGGTTTTGGGCGATTCTGCGACATTAAATTTTGAGCCTACCGAATATACCTTATTTTTAATATCGACGGTATTTGGGGCCTCGCTGTCATCGAGAGAGTACGAAATCCCGTTACTGTCTGTCAGCACCTCGGTAGTAACATTTTCGGGTTCTTGACTTGCTTCTTGATTAGTAGTTTCAGTAGTTTCTTCTACTTTATCTTTAGCTTTTTCAATCTCTTCTTGTTTATCATAAACTTCTTTAAGTAACTTACTTCGTTCAGCCATAATCTCATCTCGATTATTAACATTTTCTTCGAGAGCCATTACAGCCATACTCAGTTGAGTTCGAGCTTCTTCAAGAGATTTATATGTTTGATTATTGTTATTGCGAGTTTCACGCAAACGTTTTGCAGCTTCATTATATTCAGCTACATTGTTATTTTCACGTTCACTCTGTTCTGTAATATCACTATTAATTCTATTAAGTCTTGTATCGTAATCAGCTAAATCATTTTCAAATAATTCAATCTTCCTACGAGTATCAGCAATCTCTCCATTATGAATAGCAAGTTCTTGCTCATATTGGAGTTTACCAACTTCTAATTCTGCAATAGTCTGACGAGCATTTGCAATTTGTTGTTGCAGACTTAAAATAGATTTCTTACTATTTTTAATTTCAAGAAGATAAGGTTTACGAGCTTTACGATTAGGTTGTTTTGTACTGATAGCACCTTGATTAGCAATATAAGTATTTAACTCATCAATTTGAGATTGCAAACCATTAATTGTATCTTCAATAGTTTTAATCTTATTTACTAATCGAGTACGTTTACCTTTAAGTGTACTAATCGCTTTATTACGGGTTTTATCTTCAAGTTGAGTTTTATAATCTTCAATAACTTTTTGCAGTTCTTCATGTTCTTGTTCAAGAACAGTCTTTTCTACATTTAAGCTATGGAGTTTACTATCAATAGCTTTAAGGGCTTCATCTCGTTGCTTACGAAGATTAGACGCTTCAATATCGAAAGTTTGAATATCAGTATCAACAATAGCTAATTGACGACGATAATAGTCAAGTAAATAATCATCAGTTGATGCCTGAACTTTAAGAACATTGTCGAAAGGATTACCCCAACTTAAACCCATATTACGAGCATGAATATCTCGCATAATAGTAAATTCTCTACGAAGAGCATCTACGACAGGTCGTTTGTTAGCACCGTAAACTTCTTCAAGTTGAGCATCTGATAATTTACTTAATTCATCAAAATATTCAACAGCATAATTGAATCCATTAGCAGAACCAATTTTACCCATAATACCAACAAGCAAACTTGAAGCAGGGTCAGTAATAGTTCTGTTAACTTTTGGAGTACCATCACTATTCATAACTTGATTACCAGCTTCATCTAAAACTGGAGTTTCAGTTACTTTAATATTCATATCACCGTCAAAATCAGCAATAGCTGCGGCAGTATCTTGAATACCATTTATAATGTTAGTAGCTCGTTTATTTTCAGCTTCTTGCTGAGCTTTACCATTAAGTATTCGTGTAACACCATTACGTCCAGCAGACATTACACCACCACCAATAGCACCCCAAATAAAACTATCCCATGAAGAAGCTTGTTCAACAAGTCTTCCCATACGAGCTAACGGAGTTAAATCAGCAGTTTCATCTTCAATTCCAAGTTCTTTTTTTGCGGCAATGACACCTTCATTAAGTGCCATATCAACTCGCATTTCTTCAAGACCTTCAGATAAAGCAATAGAAAAGAAATCTTTTGTTTTACGAAGTCCAATACTCGGAATAAGTTTACGATTAAGTTTAGATGCTTCACTATCTAAAACAAAAGTCTTACCTTGTTGTGCAAGACCTTTTATATTACTTCTTAAACCTTTTTCAATAGAAATACTATTAACTGGAGCTTCTTTAATACCACGAAGCATACTATTAAGTTCAATAGCATTAAATAATACTCCATAAGCCCAAGCATCATTGTAACTTTCAGAAGCATAAACAGATGCAAACTTACGAGCATCATCTTCACTGAAACCTAAATCAAGAGCATATTGATATTGTTCATCATAACCACGAACAATCTCTTCCATACTATCGAGATGTGCTCCGTATAAAGTACCAATTATCTGTTGAGTATAAGGATTTTGTAATGCACGACCTGCTTTATTCAATGCAGAACCTAAACGGCCAACACCGTTAATCATTGTTCCTAATTTACCAACAGCTTGTAAAGCTCGCATTTGTCCAATAACAGGAAGCATAGATGCAGCAGCAGAACCTACGGTAGGAAACATACTTGCCCACCAAGTAGCATCACCCATACCACCAGCAAAACCACCTTTTTGAGCTTGTTCTGTTTGATAAATAGGCATTACTTTACGACCCCAATTCTCAATGTCTTTACCTATTCTTTGCCATTCAGAACCAAGACCTTCGTTGATAGCTTTGTCCCATTTATATTTTGCATTATCATCCCATATTTGACTAATAGCACGATATGTAGTAGGAAAGAAATTAAGAATACTACCGATACCAGTAATAGTACCACCAAGAATAGTAGTTCCTAATTGACCAATAGCATTTTTAGTTAAATACCAACCACTTTGATTTTGTGCTCTATTTTCATTAAGAACACTTAAATCAAGATTAGGATTGACTTGACCTTTACCTAATATATTCTCATATTCAGAAATATTAAAAGGTCGAATTGAAGATTGTTTTCTACCACGAGAAAGTTCAAGTTCCGGCATACTACCGGGTAAAACAGGAGTAGCTCCTACTCCCTGAACTGGTGTTTCAGAAGGAGTAAGAGCTTGCGAACCTGTAATAGGAATTTTAATATCTGTTAGATTTGGCATGGTTTAATATCCTATATTAGCATTATTTATTTTATTCATTTGAATAGCTTCAGCGGCCTCTTGCATATCAAGAATAACTCCATATTGAGTTAAAACATATTCTGCAATAGGAGCTAATGCTTCATTTATAGTTTCATAATATTGAATATTATTAGGAGTTATACCTTTAATTGTATAAAGACTATTAGGAATTATGTTATATCCAAACTCTCCATAATGAACAGAACCATCAGGATATTTCAATCCACTAATATCTTTTATATAATAACCTTGTGTTGTTCTACCAATCTCAACTTTACGACTATTACCGTCGATACTATTGTAAAAAGGTTCGTGAATATTCAAATCATATTCAACTTTACCTAAATCATCAACGGTTCTTTGCAGGTCTGCTATATTTGCAACAGCAGGACTATTATTAGCACCAGTAGTATTAAAATCAATAAATCCCGAAGCGTATTGAGATTCAATCATTCCAGCACTACGTTGTAAACCTTCACCACCAATTTTAGCATAAGGTTTAATATTACGATAATTATCAAGAATTTGACGAGCAATAGTAGACGGGTCTACTTGTTCAGAGAAAATAATATTACCACGAGCAGCACCAGTTTCATCGAAAAGAGTAATTGCATATTCATTACGACCTTCACGAGCTGCAATTCCATTAGCAATCGGACTAACTTCAGTCTTATAAATATCATAATCAAGACCAAGTTCTTTACCCGAAAGAGGTTTAGAATTTTTAGTAGCATTACTCTGACGAGTTACACTTGTACCTTTTGAATTAGTAGTAGTCGAAGTAGGGAACGCATCAAAGTTCATGTACTTAGCTAATTGCATTCCAGTAAGACCAATACCTTCTCCAGACGGAGTTTGAACAACGCTAATATTACCAGCACCTTTTTTCCAATTTACCATAGCAGCTGCCATGTAATTTTGTTGAAATCTTGAAGGATTAGCAATAATCTCACGAGTTGCTGTAAATTCAAGAGGTGCGTCGGCAATAGCTTTACGATAACGATTTGAAACATTATCTGCTGCATTAGACAAAGTAGATTCAAACTCTTCTTTTGTCAGCATATCACCGAGATATTTAGCTCCAGTTGTTACACCATCTTTTCGTACCCAAGTACTACTATATGTTTCAGGATTATAAAGTTCTTTATAATTTTGATTTATATAATCAACGTATTTATCATAACTATCGAGTCTGTTATCAAGAATAATCTTAGCTTCTTCGTTATTAACTCTATACCAACCTATACCACCTTCAATCTTATCTCGATGTTTATTCCAAGTATCAAATACAGAATTAAGTTGAATTTCGTCAGAACGAAGTTTAGCTTGAAGATTATTATAATTACGTTGAGCAGTCTGAACTTGTAAGAGTTTACCTTTAAGATTAGCTGCTGTTTCTTCATCAAGACCTGCTGAATCAACTAATCTTTCAGCAGTAGAAATATTTAGTGTTTTAACAATATTACCATCTCCCGGATTAAGACCTAAAATTCCAAGTTCATCAGATGTAAATATCTGATTCATAGAATTTGAAAGTTTAGTCATTTGGTCAGTAATTTCATTACGACGATTAATGTTTTCTGCAACACTATCACCAGTAACTTCAAAACCACCTAATGTATCAAGATACGGAGCATATTGTTGAAGAGTTTCAAGTTCTTGTTGCTTACCTTTTGCACGAGCTTTAACATAAGCTGTATAACCGGGATTAGCAATTAAACCAACCGTAGTCTTAATATCTTGATAAGAATATAAACCTGCGGCAGCACCAGCTAAACTTTGAATATTATTGTTAATAAATTGACCAGACAAAACACTTTGTGTAAAAGCGGTTCTATCAAGATTCTCAATATCATCAGTAGCACCAAGTACACCTTTAGCGTAGCTTTCAAACATTTTATCTACATAATTTTGTAAACCAGCCTGAATAAGTTCGGGTGGAACTTGAGCTTTATTCTGTAATATATCGAGAACATTAACTCCATATTCTTTATTAACAGTATCTAACAAAGTTTTAACTTCAGCAGGTAATTTAGAATTAACAGTAAACTTACCGTCTTTTGTAGGAGCACCAAGTTCATTTACGTTAATACCTAAACCATTAAGAGCGAACATTGTAGGATTACCAGCGAATAAAGGAGCATAATCTTCTAATTCATAATCTCTTAAATGTCCACCAGCAGAACTATCATCTTTTACAAATCGAGTAAGAGCATCTTGATTCTGCCAAATAGTAGTAAGATAATTAGTATAATCAGGATTAGATTTGAGTAATGACATAGCATAACTCATAATCTCTTGTTCTGTAATACCTTCTCTTTCACTACCAGTTTTAACAAAGTGACTTGCTAACTTTTCACCATCGAAACCTGTTGCAACATCTAATCCATACTGACGTATCATATCAGGATTAGTAACAAGATTTTCAAATGATACTTTATCAGCTTTAGCTTTTGAAAGAATATCAAATACGTCTTTTTGATATTTATTTACATCGAACTTTTTACCGATTTGAACTCCATTAAAACCACCGCTTACAACAGTATTAGTTTCTGCATCATAAACAATATCAGAAGATTGTAAACGACTACGAAGCAGGAAAGCATTTTGATTTTGAGTATCCCAATCACTCTTTTTCAAATCTTCTATATATTGCTGTTCCAAAGCATAATCAGCTTGAACAGCTTTAAGACCTTCATTAGTCAGAATGTTCTCAGTTTGCTTATAAATATAATCATCTGCTGCAAACCAATTATCTTGTTCCTTAAATTCATTAGCACCTTCAACAATCTTAGCTCTTTCAGAATCAAGAACTTTTTGTCCACGAGAAGTTGCTTTAATTTGACTTAAAGGATTAGCAATTCTATTAATATAAGCTTCACGATTTTGGTAATACTTTTGGTTCAAAGCATTTCCAACAGCAGCATATACACTTCCATAATCTTGTAATTGTGGAGTTTTTAATGTATTAGTATCGTATCGACCTATTGCAATTTCTGCCATAATTTTATAATGATTAGTTTGTAAATTAGTTGTAACTCGTATGGCTCCGCCTGCTGGGCTTCGCCCAGCGGCTCCGCTCCCCGGTGGGGCAGGAGGTTGCACGCCCACTTGTCGCGCGTGTTTGTACCACTATTTGTATCATTACAAATATACAAAAAATCGTGAATATCGGACTATCCTATAAAAGAATAATCCGATATATCACGCATCATATTAAGCTCTTTTACGTCTTGCAAGACCACCGCAAGCAAAACCATTTCTCATGTGATTAGTTACTCCACGAGGCCATAATTTTTCATATAAGCGGGCACTTGCGTAATTATTAACTGCTCCGGCAAGACCTTCAACTCCTTGTAACATTCCTTGTAATCCTTGCGTTCTGACTGCCATTAACTGTTGATTCAAGCCGACAGCTTTATTATATTCATTAATAGCGTCTTGATACATAATTTGACTATTAGCATTTCGAGCATTAACTCGTTCTTGCCTATTCAAATCATATCTTTGACGTTGATAATCTTTCTTAGCTCCATACAGTTTATTTCGAGCAAGTTGAGCATTAATTGCAAGATTTGCTACACTATTTCGAGCAGTTTGAACATTACTTGTGTTATCAGTAATATATCGAGCAGCTCTACGTTCTTGTGTACCAAGTTCTTGTAATTCCTCACTTATATCATAATCTGTACTATATTGAACAGCATCTACTTTATTACCTTTCGGAACATGAAGTGTAGATTCAAATTCAATAGCCTTTCGATTAGCACGAGTATTAAGAGCGTTACCTACAATTCCAAACAGTGAACTTGCAAGATTCATACCAAGTCCAAATTCATTAAATCCGAACTTAAATGCAGAACCACCGCCAGCACTTGCAGTAGTTTGAATCGGCGGTAAAGTAGTAAGTTTAGGAGCTGAAACTCCTGTAAGACTATAAGGTGAAGTATATCCACCAAAAGGTCTTTTCTTTCTTACCATTCCACCACAACGCATAACCGGAGCATCATTACGAAGTCCTAAAGCAGTAGCATAAAGTTCTTGAGCTTCAAATAAATCTTCTGTTTTAGCATCAATAGCTTCAGATTCACCACGAGCTTTATTCATTCTATAAACTAACTTTTCAATATTACGAACATTTGTTCCAGTTTGTAATTTGTTAGTTTTACTCTTATCTAATGCAGACAAAGATAATGTAACTCCATCAGCAAGTTGAATAACTTGAGCTTCTTTTTTACCTTTCATATCAGTAAGTTTCTTTGCGTAATCAGCGAAAGTACGATTTGTTCCGGGAACTTTAATCGTATCACTGAATACTTGACCACCTTCAGGAGTTTCACGAACAACTTCACCAGCATACATTCGACCATTTTTAGCGCCGCCGCCTTCAATTTCCGAATCTCCATATATGATTCCAGTTTCACCAGTAGCAGGATTATATTGTTCATGTGTTTGACCATAAGCAACAACACTATTAGATGAATTAGGAACTACTTGACCGCCGGTGTTTAATTTTCTACGACCAATCATTCCACCTAATTTAGCATAAAATCCTGTACCTTCAGAGTAATTACCAAGATTACTTTGTCGAATAGTTGCAACATCATTTTCAACTTTATCTTGCATATTACCCAAAGTTTGCTGACGTTCCATTTCAGCTTGTTCAGCTAAAAGTTCTTGACGACGACGTTCTTCTTGACGCTTTTTCTTACGTCCAGTAAACAGACCAACGATGCCACCAATTAATGCACCGATACCAGCACCGATAGGGCCAAGCCAAGAACCAGCAGCTGCACCAGTAGCAAGCGCCGCAGTTCCACCAACAGCAGCTCCAATTCCTAATCCAGTTCCAGCTCCACTTAAAGCGCTACCGCCTACGATACCTTCACCATCAGCACTATATTTAGATTCATCAATATCACTGGTTTGAACTCGCGTACCCCATTGAACACTACCGGGGTCATTAATACTTGTTCCACCCCAATAAAATTTCCTACGAGGAGTTCCAACAAGTCCACCGAATTTAGCAGTAATACCACGAGAAGTTAAAATTTCATTATTGATTTTGTTCTGCATATTTGCATAGATAAGTTTATCATTAGCAATCAACTTATCTACATAGTTCTTAACTGGGATTCCAGTATCATCATTCTTTCCACCATGATACAATAAATCAATCATGCCATTACCGAAAAAACTATTACCGGAATTACGAGCCATTCCTAAATAATCAGCGGTAGCATCATGTGTAGAACGAATACCACCGAAATTATATTTTTTACGATTAGTTTTACTCATATCTTCAACATAATTATCAAGATTATCATCAGTATTAAAATTAGAAAATAATTTATTTCTAATCATATCGTAATCATTAGAACTATTAGTTTTAAATATTTCTAATTCAGATTTATCTCTTCTTTTATTACCAGTAGTATATTCTTTAATAATACTATCTGTATTACGTTCATTAGCACCTTTTAACAATTTCTTATATTGTCTAAAACCAGTTCGACCTACTCGATATGCAAGATTAGACATAAGATTAACAATAGGCTGAGGTAAAGTATTGAAATCATCAATACCATATTTCTCAGAATAAATATCACGAACATCATTGTAGGCTTTTGCCATACGACGATTTAATTCAGCATCAATTTGTTTTCTTGTTGCTTTACCTTTCGCTTTAACAGATTTAGTAAAATCAGAAGTATCATTTAACTTAAAACCGGGGCCAATAGTATCATCACCACCTTCATACGAGGGATAAGGATAATAATATTTACCATCTTTTGAACGTGAACGAACAATTTTAAGTTTATTATTTTCTTTAACACGAACAAATTCTTTATCACCAGTCAATTCGTTATCCCAAATATGTTGAGAATACTCATTAATATAACGAGTAACTTGACGAAGACTATCAGGATTAACTTTACGATTAGACATACCATTAAAAGTTTGAGTAACACGACAAGTGGGCGTGCAACCTCCTGCCCCACCGGGGAGCGAGGCCGAAGGCCGAGCCGCACAAGTTGTTACAAATTATCTTTGATTATTACGATTATCAAGAATCCATTCAGGATTAACATCAATAAGTTCCCAAAGTCTGTTATTATCACTATTGTTAAACTTCATTATACAATAAACATATTGACAAATGAATTTATTAATATCATACCATTTAGCTTTACGTTTTAGTGCAGATTCATCTACAACTAAATCAGTAATCATAAAAGGTATTTGTTTGTGTATATCATTAACATTATTAAATCTCCAAAGATTTACTTTATTAACACCAGTTGTACCATTATACCAAATATCATTAAATTTAACAAGTTTATAACCAGTACATTGGTCATCATTATGAACCAATATAGCATTAATAGTTTTCTCAAATTCATTAATAGTAGGTAACAGATTATTAACAATATCAACTCTGTCTTTCCAAGTAATATTATTTAATAACTTATTATAACTATTATTATCATTAAGAATAAATTTAATATATGATTCTTTAATAAGTTGATTACCATTATCATCTTTTAAGAATCGACCATAATTATTTTTAGATATTGCATAAATACCATGTTTATCAAACCAGAATAATCCATTTCGATTGGTAATACCTACGATGGGATTATAATCATGGAATGAAATCCAAGCATTAGCAATAGGACTAAAACTAATTGTGAATTGTTTATTATCAACATTTTGGACTAAATATAAGATATTAGTATCTTCATTAAATGCCCAAATTCTACCATTATTTTTAAACGGATTAACTACATCTTTTACAAGATTACCGTCAAACCACTTAAGAGCATTGAGCGCAGTCATATTACTTACTTTATCTCCATTGATATTAAAGATACGCCTATGAACTGCATCAATAACAAAATAACCAATAACATTAACATGAGTATCAAAATAACTTTGACAACCTATATAACCACTGGGACTATATGTAACCTCTTGAGGTTCCATATTAAATATATCAGCTGTACCTAAATACGAAGTACCTTCATCCGTATTAGAAAGTGTATCACGAAGTTGTAATAAATGCAGACCATAAGTCTGTTGAATATAAAGATTTTTATTGTCAGTTTTCAATGCAATAATTTCACCTCGATTAAAAGGCATATCTTTATAATCATCACTTCTAAATAATCGCCAATTAAGATTAGCATTTTCAGCACTCTGTAATTGACTACGAATTATACGATAAGGATGGTCTTGAGTTCCGGGAATTTCTTCAAAATAAGTAAATGTTTCAATACCATTCTCATTATAAACAGGAGAATAACCTTTACCAACACTACTATTTATGAAATTATCAACTTGATAACTTAATTGATAAAATTCACGTAATTCATTACCACGTTTATCGTGATATTTGAAAGATTTATCTACGTTATTAACACTGAATCGAGCAAGAATATTGAATTTACTTTCAAGAGGAACAGTAAATATCCAACGATAAACAGTAGCATTACTGTCTAATTCTTTTGCTTGAGCATCACCATAACGATAATCGGATGATGGAGCGGTAGCTCGAAGGGTTATATATCCAATAAATGTATCACCAACTAAAGAAGTTATTACTTCAGAAGAACCTTTAATGTTAATTACATTAGATGCAATTTGAAGTTTCTGATTATTAACATCAGAATAAAGTGTTTCAGAATTATTAATTAAATCGGCAATATATCCTCTTGCCCATTCCTCATTATCTGTACCTTTATTAAATCCATCAAAACCTTTTTCAATACGATAATAACTATCACCAGCAATATTGTTTTGAGAACTAATATTAGCATTGATATATTCAAGTGAAACATCTTTAGTTGCACGAGAAGTATCAATAGTAAGACTATTAATATCAGCATCTAAGAATCGAGTTCCAGATTCATTAGGATTTGTATCAAATCCATCAAAATCTTCACCTTTCCATTTAGCTGGAAATACTTTTATATCATCATCAAGTTCTTCATTTTTAACAAATTTAAGAACATCAGTTTCAAAGTATAGAGGTTTAAGTTTACCTCGAATGCTATTTATCTTATTATAAAGATATTCAAATGTATAAAATCTTGCATTATCTCCACCAAAAGGATTTTTATAAGTTTGATTCTTACCGAAATTGTTAGTTTCAGTATCTCGCATTGCGAAACCTTGTGTAACAATTCGAGAGTTATTGATATTATGTTCAACAAAGAAATAAACTATCGAACTAATATATTTATTCATTAAGTCTGTTTTACCAGCAAGATTAGCTTTAATATTGATATTAGGACTTAATGTATAAGTAGGATTCCATTCAGAAGAAGTAGAATATAATTGAGTTAACCAATTAAATGTAGGAGCAGTTGTTCCATTAACTTTATAACTTAATCGAGCTTCAATTAAAATATATTTAGTTTCTTTTGCATCAAGATTAATTACGAAATTAGTTTTGGTATTAATTGTATTACCAATAAATGTAGATTTACTATCAGATGCTAAAAGATTAGATTCAGAAACTTCATAATACCCAGTTTCAACTTCAGATTCTTCTGAATCAATTTGTTTAACTACCGATGTAGCATCATAAACTTTTGTAGTTAAATTTATACCAGCAGGTATCACACTATTTCCACCAAATGTAGGACTGCATTCAATACCAATTAATTGACTCGATGTACTCTCATTTGTTATTTCTAATACCACAACTTGATAATCAGAAGGATTAACTCCACCTTCAGAATCTTCAGTTGTATACGGTAATGGAAGACTTGGTAATTTCAGTTTACCTTTTGTTAAAGAACGACCTTTTGCTTTAACAGTTGTGTGTTCAGTTGAAACTCCGTATAAAGTGAAATAACGATTACGAGCTATTGTAGGATTCTCACTACCAACTCCAGTTTTAGCAATTTCATCTACTTGTTCAGTAGCATCAATATTAGGTAAACTCTTCCAACTCGGACTTATAATCTTACTAATACTTTCAGATTTATAAGGAATTTTATGAGCATTTCGATTAGTAGAACCTACGGGGTATGCTTCAATATCATAATTATTAGCTTTCCAAGGAATATGATGTATATTTACAAGGTCACCTTTATAATCATAATATCCAGCATAAAGAACATAAACTTCACCACTCTTAAAATAACGTCGAGTACTATTAATATAAGAAGAACTTGGATTCCAACTTAATTGAACATCAAGATTGTTTTCTGTAAATTCTTTAAGTTCATTATCAAGTTTGCTATAATCAAGAGTTTTTACATTACCTCGAATAAGTCTATTATTGAAATTAACAAGAGTATTATCTCGAATATATGATATGTTTTTAATAAAAATATCATCAAGACTTATAGTAGATAAATATGAAACATCATTTACAATATGAGTAGTACTTACACCATTAATTGAAATATCATCAGTTTCATATGATAATTGAGCTTCGTCAGTAATATAAACAATAGCAAACCTACAATGTTTATATTTAATACCATTATTTCTAAAACTAATAGTAATATTTTTATTGATTTCGATACCTAACGCATAATCTTCTTCATAATTACCACAAACAATAAGTGATGTACTCAAAGGAGAATAGTTTGTATAAGTACCATCATCAAGACGATATTTGATTGCTATTTGATAAGCACCAGTTTTAAGATTACCACCGTCTTTAACTTCTAATTGAAGTTCAGGATAAGTAACATTTGGAATAAGATTAAACGAATTAACTTCATCAACCGTGATGTCATATCCTATCGCAGTATCATCTCCATTGTTACCATCATAAAACGGGTCATTCAAATTAATAATTCTTGTTTCATTTGCTGATTCATCAGTTCCCTCAGTAAATGTAACAATTAAATTTTCTTTATAATTATATATATAATCTCCATGAATTGGTCTATCAATACTGAATCCAAATGCACCCGATGTGCTATATAGACAACGTTTTACAGTTGGATTATTATCATCGAGATTAAGATATATAATAGCGTCGTTAGTTTGTAAATCAGATTTATCTGCATTATTCCAATGTTCTACAACGCAAAAAAGTACAACACCAACATTAGTTGGAATTGTACCTATAATATTATATTTGTGATTATTGGCATCACTATAAATATAAGGAATGATATGCCGATTTGTCGGATGATTTTCAAGAATATCATCTAATTCACCTATGAAATCAAATCCTCTTTCATTAAAATAACTTTGACCTTTGTTATCAATAGTTATATTTTTAGCATATCGCAAAGATTTATCTTGTGCAATATGAGGTGAATTATCTAAATCAAGACCTAAAACTTTCATAGTTTCTATTATTCTAATGTACGAAGAATAGTAGCAATATTCTCTCGACGGTCGTTACTAAATTTATTACAAGAAACTCGAACTTGTATTCTCATTCTATCGAGTTCTATAGCAGGATTTGTATAAGGATTATTTGCTGTAAGACTTACAACCGGATGTTTATAACCTCTTAATAACATTTGTTTAAGAACATAAAGTTTAAGATATTTTTTAAGAGGGCCATTATTATAAATAAGAGGAACATCCATATTTATAATACTGTCATAAACAACAGGCAAAGCTCTATATCTTAAATGAATAGTTCCATAATCAATGTTAGTATGAATCCAGTTATTACTAATGTAATAATAAGGTTGCTCTTTATCAACAGAAGCATGATTAAAACTATCATTTTTATCACCGGGACTTGTTATATCTGCATTTGGAATACCGGGATAAGGAGTATATGTCGGAACAGTTGTTACCTTTTCAGTAATAGTATCTTTGTTAAACTCAGCTGAATTTTTAAGAACAGCTTTTTTATTATTTATAATGACATCAATTACACCTCGGAAATCCCACGGTAATTGGCAACGATGGTCATCAAATTCAATATCTTTTTCTACATTAGCATAAGCCTGAATAAATTTAAGTTCTTCCAAAGCATTTGCAACCCAAATAGGAAAACGACTTACAAAGTCATCACTTTGTATATTATAATCGTTATACATATCTGGAATTAATGTAGCACTACTAATGAATATATTATTATCAATCATAAAGCATTATTTTGTTTAGGAAGATTATTTCGATATAGTTTAATAGCTTCGTCAGGATGATTAAAACAAATTGCAAGAATTTTATTGAAACAATTAAGTCTTCGATTTGTTGCAATTTCATCAACAGTTTTACCTTTCATTGCAAAAGGTGTTCTGTCAATAGTTTTTTCACCATTTTCATAAGCACTACTTGTGTGACCAAATTTGAATTTATAATAGACACTTTGTGGTATTCGACCTTTGACTTTATGATATACAGCTTTTATACACCAGTCATAATCATAATATATGAAATAAGGAATACCATTTGGATTATCAGCAGTTCGTATATTAATACCTTGTTCTAATAATTTCTTTTTTAAGTCTTTTGTAGCACCCCAATCGACAACACTACATACATCACCGGGCATCGTCTTTTTATAGTAAACATAAACGTAACCTACAGAACTACCAAAAGAATAATTATTACCTTTACATAGTAAATTAGCTATCTCATTATTAACTTCATCTTGCATATAAGTATACATTTCAGAAGGTAATTCTTTAAGAGCAGCAAAAGTTTCTATATCATCATCAAGTTTATCAAGACGTTCATAAACTAAGTAATTATAACTACGAATATAACTCATTAGTTTAGTACCAAGTAAAGCATCTTGTTTCTTATTAAAATAAATCTTACTACGATTATCAATATCGAATACTACTGAAACATCAACACCGGCTTCTTGATATTTAGCAAGATTATCTTTGATATTATAAATACAATCATTACGCCTTTCATAAGCAAGATGTAATTGTTTAATTAAAGAATTAAGTTGTATTTGAACTTCTTTAACGAAGTCTCTCCAATAATATTCATTATCAACCATAATGATAGAAACATGAGGTTAATCTTGACCATTACCACGTTGAGCAATAGTAGGATTATTATTATTTGTTTTAATATCCAAATCTTGAGGATAAATACCAAATTCAGTTTTAAGTATTTCTTGAATTATACTTTCAAGCATATCATTAGGCAAAGGTAATTCAACATCTTGACCATCTTCATTTTTAAAGAACGAAAGAACTTCATCAGGATTTTCAAATATACCTGTAATCATTACTTCATTAATTGGTCGTCTATCATCAATATCTTTTGTACCAACTTTTTCAGCAATAATTATATGACCGTTTAATATAATATAAGCTCGTGGATACCCGGTGGGAGAGCAGGTTGGACGCCCACTTTGACGTAGTTTAAGAGATGTAATAGAACTCTCATACATATATCCATTACCAACAGTATCACCTACAAACGCAAAAGGCGCATCACTTTGTATGCGCACGGGTGTAGGAACTTTGTACTTTGTTCCTAATAATCTAATTTTATTAGCAATTCGATATTCAGTAGGAAGAATATCACTATATTTCAACTCTTCAACAGGAGCAATAAAAGTAAGTTTAAGAATATCATCTATTCCATTTTTCTCAACGCTTTGTCGGATACGATTTGCAAACATAGTTTTAATCATATCCTTAACACGTTCTTTAAGTTCGTGATTATTAGGTTGATTAACCATGTTTGCAATACGAGCTGCATATTGATTAAGTGTTCCCATATCTTACTTATTTAGATTCAAAAGATTAGCAATAGTATTTTGTTTTTTCCAAATATATTTTTCATCATCAGGATTAAATCCTTCTACGATATTATATTCAAGAGAAATAAAACCAATAGGTGTTTCTTTAATAGGGTCTTTAATAAGAAAAGTATAAGCAGACTTCATACCTCTACTTTCAAGTTCATCTTTATAACATCTATCTTGAAACTTATATTTACTAACATCATTACAATAATGACGATTTCTAACAAGAAGATTATGAAATAAATAAGGAAAATTATTAACAAGAATATCCTTAAAAGATTTCTTATAAGATACTATACAACAATCATAATCTTCACCAACAACAGTGTATTTATCCATTTCTACACCATTAATGAAATGACCACCATTATGAAAATAAGCAATATAAACAGCATTAGCGTGAATAGTATCTCGAATAGAAGCACATATCTTATCAAGTTCTATATAACAATTACTTTTTTCAATAGTAAGTTTTTGTTCTTTACGTTTAGGAAATAACCATTCTTTTAGATAAATACCAGCAATCGTACTTATGGATGTTATTATAGCTACTATAATAGCTGTATAATCGAACATAGATAGGCGTATAAGAGGATTAATATTAATAAGTATATTATATTGGGCTACTAACAAATATACGTTAAAATAGTCGATTTCCCACCAGATTCACTATAAAAAAGAGGTGCTACATTAGTAACACCTCTCACCATTTCAATTCAATCTTTAACAATATAAATTGTTATATTACTAACAATTTATTTCTTCACTTTCTTACCAGTGGTCTTTTTACCACCTTTCTTTCCACCACATGCCATAGTAATAATCACTTTAATTAATTAATGATTTTGTTTATAATCAACACCAATCTTTTTTAGAATCGGTTTGAATATCCAACTCCAAGCAACTGGTGCAAGAATAGCAGAATTAATAAGAATTGTAGTATTCTCATATCCACCTGCTACATATCCTGCGGCAATAGCAAAACAACTAATTAACATAACCAGTCGTTTAGTCCATGTGCCAACAGATTTATCACCATTAATATCATCTATTGCTTTAATAAGTATATATGTTAAAACATTCACACAAAGCATAAATGATAAATCGAAATGAGTACTGAATAACTCAACGAAATGTCCTACGAGTTGTTCCATTTACCATTCATCAATTTCATCGACCACCATATTTCTTATTTGGAATATATTTTAAGAAACTAAAAGGAAACAATTTCTTTCTAAAATCTTTATCAAATTCTAAACTTCTTGCTTCACCTTCAAAACAAATATCTTTATAAGCTCGGTTATAAGGAGGTAATATAATTTCAATTATCCAACTAACAACATAAGCTAATAAAGGAAATATTGCAGTACCAAGTAACCACCACCAAGAAACATTTGTAGTAAGACTTAATATGATACTAACCAAAAAACTTGTAGCAAAAAGAGTAATTTGCTGATAACTATGAACAGTTTCATGTCGTTCAACAGTTTCAGTAATTTTATCTTTATATTCAGTTCGTATAATTAACCACCATAATATCGTCATACATAAATACCCTTTGAACGGTAGGAATTTACAATAGACTTTAATCATGATTTTATTTTAATTGAATTTGTTTATAACAATTAGCGTGTATAGTATTCATAAAATTTTCAGCAACTCCGCTATCATCAATAACTAAACCATCTTCATAACCTTGTAACTTCGTTATCTTTTCCCATTCAGATTCTACTGTCATATTATTATAAACAGTTCTTTGTAAAATACTCATAGCACCTGTATAATTATTATTTTCAACATCTTGTAATTTAATAAGACTATGAATACAAATTGGTACTATAAAATTAATATCCCCCATACCCATAATGCAATTATATACATAAGTGGTATTATCAAAATCAGAATATATAATTGTTACAATGGAAGGTTTTTTTACTTCTTTTTCTTTAGGTACTAAATCATAATATGGAATCTTAAGAGCAGTAAATCTTCGAATGATAACATCCAAACTTGCAGTGAGATAATCCAAATTATCATCTGTCATACTTTTAAGTAAGGTGACATTCGGAACAGCATACTTAATATTAGCATTTACAGAATTAGTTAAATTATTTACAGTACTAAATATGATAAATACTGGAACTGGTTTTGTACCATTTTTAATATCATTATTAAAAAATAAATGAAGACTAACAGATAATTGAGACATATATACACCATGTAAACTTCTATAATTCTTTATAGAAAGTTTAATGTTATTTTCATCACCATTTATATTCAAACTACCATCAGGTGAACTAATAACATTAAATATAGAATCTATAAGATTACCGAATTGAGCTTGTGTAGGTATTTTACCTGTTTCAAAATATTGTTTAAGCTGACTTTTAGTTGCCATATTGAATAAATATTAAAGTTGATTATTAGTTATAATAGTAGACTCCGGTATTTATTCAGTTAGAATCTACCATGTTTTTTTATTGAATTTGCTTGTATTTCTTAAATCTGCAATTATGGTGCTATCATCATTATTCCAAATAGTTGGAGAATTATTATTAGGATGATAACGATATACAGCATTGCCTTGACCTATATTAACAACCTGTTCTATTGCATATCCAACATACCAGTTATTTTCTTGTTTAACGGGATGTAAAATAAATGTACTATTACCATCTACTACAACACGAACATTCGGATTGCTATTGATAGGATTCCAAACCAAATCAGATGGCATATTATTAATAAGAGTTGCATCATCAACTTCATGCAATGAAGCACCCATTGCAAGATACCAATCCATCATTTGATTTCCAGTAAGTATTGCATAAGTAACTGGAATAGATTTACTATATTCGATAGGGTTTGCTGTATGGCATTTAATTACTATATAAGGAAATATAATTCTTTCAGTATCATTATATAAACCAAACATCAGATATGTTAAAGAATCATCAAGAACAATAAAACGATATCCCCTTACATAAGGATTTTCAGTATCAAAAGTAGTTAAAGTAGTGTCTTTATTTGACCCCCCCCCTACGGGAATTTTATCAATAAGATCTGCAAAATTAGATTCAGTAGGAATCTTACCAGATTTAAAAAAACTCTTTAAGAGCACTTTTGCTTTTAGCCATAACTATATGAATTTAAATAATAATTGTTTAAGACTTGCGAATATACTACTATCTTTATCAGATGTAATGTCAGAGTTTTGATTAACAGACGTAGGTTCAATACTTCTTGTAGTATTACCTACTCTGAAAATCGGATGACTTGTTCCATCACCTTGTATCTGCATATATCCAATACCATCAGGCCCAGCTGCTTGTGACACACTTACAGACTTAGAAGTAGCACCAGAATAACTTGCAGTTACAGTAGCAGTTTTTGCACCAATAGGATTATTAGCTGCTGTTAATTTATTATCATTTAATGTAAAACCTCCCGGATTAGTTGTTAAAGCTAATGTAGGAGTTGCACTTTCAGTTGTTGCTGTTCCAGTTGAACCTGATGTATAAATAGGAGTTTTAGAACGAGTACAACTTGAAGTAATAGTAGAAGTACCACCTGATGCAGCAATAGTTGTAGGATTTGCCGAAATAGCAATATTCCAACTACCGTAATTATAAGATTCAATTTTGTTAGCCGCTTGATAAATATATATTGTTCCACTTGCAGATTTACCATTAGCCGACCAAGTAACAGCTTTACTTTTAACAGTAGTTTGAGCTGAAACAGTTGTATCCTTCGAAGAAGCAGTAGCAGTAATAGAAGATACATTCGGAACAACATTAGCAGTTCCACTTGAAGCAGCTTCAGTAGTAACATCTTTTGTAGCACCAGATGTATATTCATAAGTAGTAATTGTAGCAGATTTATTCCAAGTTTGACTACCATTTCCGGCAGTTGCAGTAGCAGAACCTCCAGATGCAGGAATGGTTTTATTTGAAATAGCACCAGTTACAATATCACCGTAAGTATAAACTCCACCAGATGTAGATTTTATACTTTCAAGATTCTTTTCTTGATATAGATAATAAGTTGTCTTTTGAGAACCCCAAGTTACTTTAATAGAAGCACCTCTATTTTTTGAATAAACAGTTGTTCCAGCAGAAGGACAAGTCCATGTATGTTTTGCAGAATCCCATGTACCAAAAGTAACATTACCAAAGGTACATTCATCACTAACATTAGTTTCAGAACTATTTCCGCTGGTATAATCATATATAGCAAAAGTATAAACCCAAACCGTACCACCGTTAGCTTTAACAGTATTTTGTCCAGTTAAAGGATTAGAACTTGTATATCTATTAGTTATTTCTCGTAATGTTTGAGAATTAGCTTCTTGTTTAATAACAATATTTGCAGAAACAGTTTGACCATCGAACGTATTAGAGAACTTGCCAGTTACAGTAATACTCCGTTCAGTTCCTACAATAGTAGTTCGATTGCTTGCAGTAACTGTAACACCAGATATAGAAAATCCAGTAGCACTTCCTGATAGAACTGGAGTAACATTATCTGTACTAACTAAATTACCATTACGATACGTTTTAAGTACAGCTGTAATATTTGCAGTTCCACCTTTTGCGGCAATTTCAGTATTATCACTACTTAATATTAAATCATATGTATAAACAGATGCTTCTTGTTCAACAGTAAGAATAACTTGTTTACTGGAATCTTTTTTACACTTTCCAATAAACTGCATACTTCTCTTAGAAGTACCTTTTTGAACAGGTGATGAAATTTTAACAGTCTGATTTCCTTGAAAAGAGGGAGATTCAATATTAATTGAATCTCCACTCCCGTCATTCCATTTATTAGTGATAACACTCATAAATGATTAATTAATTTATTCAGCAGGTTCAAATGTCCATTCGTCATTCGACAGAACACTCAGAGTCTGCTCACCACCACCCTTCGGAATAGTAACAGTTGCGGTAGTTGTACCCTGCGAATTAAGATACAGATAGCTGTCACCAAGAGCCTGAGTAATGGTAATAGTTTTAACAACACTCGCACCTTCACCCTTGATTTCAAGAGTTGCAGAACGAGCTTTAATAGTTTCGTTCTTCGGTACAACAATAGTAGCATCATAAGTGTATTTTCCAGTAGCACCGGGGTCACCAGTAATAGCAGTACCAGAAGTAGCTGTTGTACTACCATTAACTTTAAATGATGTTACATTTGTAATACCGAAATTACTTTTCCATGTAAACGTAAGAAGTTTCGAGTTAGACTTACCAGTTACATGAATTGTTTCACCACCTTTAGCAACATTAATAGCTAAACCATCGGGAGTAATAAATTCGTCAGCAGCCTTTTCAAGAACCGTGACTGTAACTGCGTTAGTCTTTCCGACAATCTTACCGGAAACTTTAGTACTTCTATCAGTACGACCAGTATAAGGATTCGCAGAATTAATCTTAATCTGTGCATTTCCAGTACCAGTTTTAGGAACCCATGATAAATAACTCGGAATAGTTGCCATTTGTTTTTTTTTTTTGGTCGATTAACTATAATAACAAACTAATTACCAAATTCCCATTCAGCTGTATCACTTGCGAAAACAGTTATGGTATCATGATAATTATTATCTTTATTTAGAATAACAAGAGTTTTATCAACAGCTAATTCTACAACAGGTTCATCTATTGGCCAAACTTTTTTACCATTAAGCCACATATCAAGAACCTGCCGACGATTACCATTAAGCATTACGACAGCTTCTGTAGCTCGTTCAAGAAGATTAAGTTGTGCCATAGTTGTAGATTAATATTAACTTTGCGGTGTTTCAAGAGCAGTTACACGACCTTCCAAAGAAGTATAATTACTCTCTAATGTACTTACTTTACCACTTAAAGTAGTAACAGTTTCTTGTAATGTATTAACAGTACTTTCAAGAGTTTCTACTTTTGTCTGTAATTGTTGAACAGTTGAAGATTCAGCCTTAGTGGCTAAACCTTCAACTACAAAAGTAATTAACTTCTGAAAAGCACCAGTTTTCGGAGGCCAGTTTAAGGCACAAAATACTTTACGAATTACTGATTCTTTCATATTATTAAACCGTTAATTAGATTCGACATCACCAACCCTAAATATAGGATGTTCAATACCATCACCTTCTATCTGCATATAATCAATACCGTCATTTTCAAATACTGGTTTAGGTACTAATTCAATAGTTGTAACACTATGATTTGCAAGATTATCATAACTTTGATTATATTCAGTGTAGCCATCACGTCTAACCAAAATTACAACCTTTGAATCATAAGTACCACTGATATGAGCTATACCTTGATAATCAGTAACGATAGTTTTAACAGAAGAACTAAACCAACAACTAATACCTGTGGTAATAGGAGCTTTAGTAACAGAATCTACAAATTTAAGAGCTATATAATCTTGACCTTCTTTCGGATGTAAATCAATATAATTGACAACAGCTTCAGAAGGTTTAGCTGCAATAAACAATGCAGGTTCAGTAGCTTCATAACGAGTATCACCTAAAGTCTTATAATTACGTTCGAAACCAATAGGATTAGCTTCACTAACATAACCATCTTCTGATGAATCACAGTTACCTATCTTTTTACCAGTTTCATCATAAATGGTATCACTAATCATGCAACCAGTTAAAGCATCCCGTGTACGAACTTTAATAAGGCCGTTATTATTACGAAGACATAATATCTCAACTGTTTTATCAGTATCAAATACTACTTCTTCACTACCAATATTATACCAATCAGAAGATAACGGTAAAGCATAATAAGTTATAACACTATTTTTATTCTTTGTGATTACCAAAGGTTCATCAGGTCTGGTTGTACCAACAGTAGTTCCAATACTTGATATTTCTTTAATATCAGCAGCTAAATAAAGTTTATTACTATCATAAATTTCATAAGCCTTGATGGTTACAGAAACCTCTTCGGGTTCAGGCGGTAACTCTTCAAGTACAATAGTAACACTATGTTCACCAGTAGAATTAATCGTACCAGTTCCAGTGTTAGTTATATAACCAGTTTTAGAAGCTCGGAAATTAACACTTGTTCCAACTGGAGCAGTAACAGCTTCGGATTTACCAGTAGTCGATTCATCATTACCAAGAGGTTTCCAACTACTTTCAGTACTGAGTTTATACTCAAACGTAACACCGTCTAAAGCAGTAGATTCAGTATTTACAGCAGTTGCATAGATAGTACCAGTTTGAACTGGAACTTTATCCATTTCAACAGTAACTTCTGCGGTAGGAATTGCATAAGTTACCAGTTGTTCAACCTCTATATAACCCGACGAAACAAACCTTAAAATTCGGCTCATATTGACATCTCCGATGAGTTGTAATGGCGTATCTTTTGTAACTTGACCTAATATACCACCCGTGTCTTTATCATAGATATATGCGGCTATTTTGGCCTTTGTTTCGCTATCAACTACCGTAAGACTTACAGCACCTTGTTCAACTGGTAGAGCTGTAAGAGTAATATCACGAATTATATTCTCATCTAACGTAATACGCTCTTCGTAAGTTTCATATCCACTTGCACTAACCTGAATTAAAATATCACGCGAGTCATAAGTTTCATATGTAAGAGTACCAGTACCTTGAGCAATAACTACATTAGAAGGTTTATCAGTAAATATAATTAAAGCATTATCAGGAGTTGCATTTACAGTTAATGTCTTTTTAGTTTTAGGTGTAAGAACAACATTAATTGTCGTATCTTCAACACCTACATCGACATAAACATCTTTTGTAATGTAATTCTCTTTTTCTACAATATAATGTAAACGACTTTGAATTAAACATTCGAGACTTGCACTGCCAACACCTGCCGATTCTTTACCTTCCGAATTAATCATTCGTATAGTAGAATCAATCGGAACAGCTTCAATCTTAATTGTTATATAATCTTCTTCATTTCGAGGAATACGAATCCAAAGTGTACCATCTTCAAACGTAGTAGGAATCTCGCTTGTAACTTCAATTTGATTAATACTATTGCTACGAACATGATTATTGTGTTCTACAACAATACCATAAATCTCATTAATAGCATCTACAATACGTTTGCTATCAGTAACAAGTTCTTCAGAAGTTTTATCTTGCTTATTAATAAGCAAACCTTGAAGCTCTTGAGCTTTTTGTTTTAATTTCTCAATATCACTTGCAGCTGTTGGTAAACCAACTTGTGCGGCAGTAACTCTATGAGGATTATCATAATTACGAATATGAGCATTGAAATTATCTTTGTCATTCTCGTAATCTTCTTTATCAAGTTTCTTGTTTATAGCAGCCCAAACATCTTGAAACTTCTTATTAACTTCTGTAACATGATTGTTAATCCAAACATTCAACTGTTTGAACCAACCTTTAACCCTATTTTCAAGAGCATCAATATACTCTTTCTGAGGTCGAGATACAGGTTTATCTATATCGGCAGTGTTATCAACATTGCCAAGACCAACTTGTTCTTTTGTTACCTCATGAGGATTAAACTTATTATTAATATGTTCAAATAAAAGTTTTGTAAGTTGTTCAACAGGATTTAAATCCTCAGCTGTAAGCTCACGAACATATACTTGAACATCAAGAATCTCATTAACAGCATCATTAAAATCAAAATTGGTCTTTACATTCGTCCGATAAATCCACCAAGATTTACCCTCGTGAACATAAATACCAGTAAGAGTGAATATCTGATTACTTATAATACCTTGTACTGTAATTGTATGTATAGAACGAACAATCGGTACAAGTATATAAAGATATTGTTGAGTTGATTTAACCCACGGAACTTTATATTCATAATGTCCTACATCAATATTTCGAGATTCAAACTCGGTAATCTTTGCAGAACTAATATCAGATTTTTCAGTTAGCTTAAATAGAGCACTATTATCGTAAGCAGTTACATTAGTTAAGTCTATTTCAATCCTCTCCTTTGTCCTATATAAATATAGGTGGCCGTTCTTTCGATAGTACATATATAATGTAGGAACTGTTTTAGCACCAGCACCTTCACCATCTACTGTACCAATATATTCTCCGGTTTGGCCATTATAAACACTTGGATATACACCATCTTCAAGTACACCGAGCGCTACAACATTTCGAAGATTAATTACTGCCATACCAAGAACAATAACGAAATAAATACTCCAACTACAAAGTTAATAATAATAGGATGAATTTTAAGACCAGTTACTGTTTTCTTTCTTGCAGCTTGAATACCACAAGTAATGATTTGATAAGCTAATGTAATCCATAAACTCATAAACCAAGTAGTAACAGTAGCCTTAAATAAAATACCTACGACAGTAGCAATGACGAAACCAATAATAATATCGTCTTTATGTTCTGAATAATAACCACTTAAAAAAGTAGTTATTTTATTCCATATTCTCTTTATCATAATACTAATCGTATTTATTGTTATATGACGATTAATAATAATAATGGTGCAACTTGTATGGCTCGGCCTGCGGCCTCGCTCCCCGGTGGGGCAGGAGGTTGCACGCCCATTTGTCACATAACATTAGCATCATTAAGAGAATAACTCCTAACACCACAATTAATAGCATTAGGAGTTATCCTTGTGGTTACATTTTTAACAAATCAATTTCTTACTTAATGAGTGCCAATACCCCTTTAAGTGCAGTAATTGCAGAAGTTTTAGTATTGTCAATAGCAATAAATTGAGTAACCTGTAAACCCTCTGTATGTAAATTAAAGGGATGTGTGAAATCAGCACGAGAAGTAATTACATAAGTGTCATACATAACACCCTCGGTAGCTGTAAAAATATCACCATAAACACGGTCATATTCCTTGAAATTAGGATTATAACCTACACCAGCAACATCTGCTTCTTTCTCAAGTTTAGCAACTTGGTCATAAGTACCAACCGGAGTTTGATTCTCAGTACCCTCTTCAAGCGTAGCACGAAGAATACCATCAAACGTCACATAATACTCAAAACCTGCGGCGCCAGTGAACGTAACACTTGCTTCGGTGAAATCATCAATCGTAATACTATCAGCACCAAAACGAGCATTAATCTTAGTTAAAGTCTTTTCAACTTCAACTTTCAGACGAGCAATAATATCAGCACTTGCTTCGTCAATTCCGTTGATAGTTACGCTGGCGTTGTAAACTTCCAGAGGATAACCACCAAAAGAATTAATAGGCTTGCACGAGATGATAACCTCAGCATCGAAACCTTGATAACCAATACCACGATTAGCTACGAGATTCGTAAACTTATACGTTTTACCAGCAGGAGCAAGATACTTTTCCTTATGTTGCTTCGACCACTTAGGATTAATCCAAACGCCGCGTTTAACCTTGCCATCACCAAGACCAAGAACAAACTGCAACATTTCGTCATCCTTGACATCCGAAGCAGCTGCAACGACTTTACCAGCCGAATTAAGAAGAACAGCTTGTCCGCGAGTCAGCTTGCTAACATCATTATTAGCAAGTGTTGTCAGAAAATCATTTGCGACAATTACACTTTTCATTTTCTATTCTAAATTTGATTGTTGTTTAACAGCACTAAAACTGTCATCTTTAAGAACAAGAAGAATATCACTAACTACACTATCTATGAAATCAGGTGTAACTTCCATATCTGACATTTGGTTAATATCAATATTAAAAAGACGTGGCTTCTTAATATATGAAATCTTAACCGCATCAACACAAAAATCATCATCGTAATAAACAAACAACCTATCATCAACAAGTTCACTTATTGGATTAAGATGTCTATTTTTATTACCATAGAAGTTATTTAGAGTAGCTCGAATATTTTCGGTAGCAATTAAATCATTTTCAGAAAACTTATTTCCTACATTTACGAACTCGTTATAAGTAGTATTATAAGTAATAACAGGAATGTCTGTATCATTAACTTTTAATGCAATTTCATCTTTTGCATTAGAAGTAATAATAATACAATCTTTATAATAACGACCAATCAGATTCTCCCAATAAACATTATATTCATTAGAAAGAGCTTGACGTAATCTATCACAAGTCAAACCTGCGATTTCATACAAATCAATCTTATCTGAATCACTATCATAAAGAGAAAGAATATCTGAAATATCAATCTCATTCCCATTAACAATAATTTGTCCATTAAATTCATCACCAGTTAAAGCGATTTTAGACAAATCAATTAGATGATAATATAAATTCTTAACTTCATCATCAGGATAAACTTCATGTAAATTCTCAACAAGTCGAGCTTTGCCATAAGTTAATCGAGAAGTAGAAGAAATAAGTTTTAGATAATCACCCGGAAGAATAACGAAAGCTCTATTTGGATAATCCGCATCTTGCTTATCACGTTTAAGTTTAAGCCACGGTGTTTCACGTTTTAATGATTGAATATCATCTACACGTTTTTTACTATCTTCAAGACCTTCGCCTTTATAATTAGTTTTCCTATTTGATTTAGTTTGTATATATTTAACGGCAGCTCGATTCAGCATCATATCAATAAACTGAGGAGCAATACTCCGATGTCTATTAGATGTTATCTGCTGTATTCGTTGCTCTATTTCGATGTGTAACTCTTTTACCGTTTCATACATGACTAACCTTTCAAACTACGATACTTCGCATTCCACTCGGCAACAATACCTTTGTTGTTATCATTCGAGAAATACGAGATAGCATCATTAATATTATTACCAATAACATTTTCCGGATTAGAAGCATCGACAATGATAGAACTATTCGGAAGTTGTCGAATAATATTCATCCAAAGATAAATAGTAATCTTAGCTTTCATCGCCAGATGTTTATCATCAACAATACTAATAAACTTCTGCGGGTCACTGTCAATAAGTTCAAGAAGAACAGATTGCTTATCATCGGCAGTCATTGCCATAAATTCCGAATAATCACCTACGCTACCTGTCGATACAACAACATTGTCGATAAGTGCGCTATTCGGATTATTAATAAGTTCTGTATATTTCTTGAGAGCATCAGTGCGAAGTTTCGTCCGAGCAGCTTTGAGTGCTTTACGCTCACTATCCGAAGTAAGATAAAATTGAATATTGACGCTCTTATTAATATCTTCAACCTTATTAGCAACCTTGCTACTTAAAAGGCAATATCTCCAACTAATATAATCGGGAATATTAACAAAAGTAACATACTTATAAAGTTCCGTTTCATCAAGTTCCTTAATCCGTTTCAGAACAATAGCTTCAAGTTCCGAACCAGTTTCATTCTTAATCTTATCAGCTTTTTTAAGTTTACCAATAAGTTCGTCGATATTACTTTTCAGAGCAGGATTACCTAAATCTAAAACGTAAGAAGTATCGAACTCTAAGCCATGAACAGGAATCTCAAGAAGAAAATCATTTAAGTATGTAGTGATTCGTTCTTGCCAAGAACTATCAATAGGAGATACACCAACAACAGTAGGAAGAAGAACTCGCATTTCCTCACTACGGCTCAGCAGTTCATTAACAGGACGAATAGCAGAACCAAGACGAAGAAAGTCAGTTTTGAAAGCATCTTTATTCCGAAGTTCAAAAGAAGAAGGATTGTTCCTCCATTCAATACGAACTGAACGATTAACTTTAATCATATTTTTAACATTTTAAGTTATTCAATCTTTTATATGTTAATGAGTAGTAATAACCTTTCGATTATTACTACTCAAATTGGGTGTTTAGTTCAGAGCTAAATCAAGCCAGAACGAAGTAGTAGGATTATCAATATTGATACCCTGCGAACCAAGAACTTCATAAGAAGCAATATCTTTCGTATCCGACAGTTGAGTACCACTTGCAAGTCCCCACGAAGCAGGCAGTTCAGCCATACCTTTATAGACACCTACTTTATACTCACGACCCTCTTCACAAACAAACTTAATATTACGCTCACCATTCGAACCCATAGTATGGTCAAGGAATACAGCACTATAAGAAGTAATAGGCAGACCTTGATACATATTACCGGCTTCACGGTCACGACGAGCACGAATACCGTGGTCAAACATATCAACAATCTTGACAGTAAGAATCTTACCATTAAACATCTTATAACGGTTAAAATACTTACCATAAGACATCATCTCACCATCGCTCTTAATCTCGTTATCACCAAGAGTTACAAAGTAATTCTTAAGACGAGCATCATAGTAGATAGCATCATTGAACATTCGTGCAAAACCTTTACCGCAATAAAGAACAAGTTCTTCAACGGTAGAATCAATACGATTGTCAAAGATACGAGTGATGATACGGTCGAAACGATTAAGTGTCAGAACGGAATACGTTTCATAATTACCAACAGCTTTGAGAATATCAAGAACACCAGCACCACGAGGAATTGCCTCACCAGTCTTTTCATCTTTTAAGTGGATAATACCATTCGAATCGCGGTTGTACTCCGAGAACCACAAGTCCTCTTCGAGCATCTCGCGTCGCATGATTTCCCACATCTTCATTTCATAAGGCATCCAAAGACTACGCTCACCACCGGATGCAGTATCAAACGCAATATTAACAACCTTATTACCCATGTTACCAGCAATCTCTTTCGAGAAACGATAGTAACCATACTGATTGGTTGCCTTGCTGAACGATTGGTTGTTCGAGCGGTTTCCGTCAGACTTGCTACCCGGAATAGTCGAAGCACCTAATGCCCAAATAGCACCACTAATGAAGTCTTTTGCAACAGCATCAGCCGAGATAGGAGCACCCGACATATTGGTAAAACGATAAACGTATCCACCAGTCGAAGTAGCAATACCCTCATTCTGAATACGCCATTGCATACCCGAAGGAGCAATAGCTGTGTGCTGATAAATAAACCAATTATCCTCCATTTCAACCTCAACAGTTCCGTAAGGCTGAATAGCAGTTTTATCAGATACCAGCTTTTTCAGACGAGAAGTAACACGCTGACGAGGAGCAATTTCCCAAGTATATTGAGTATCACCACCATTCAGCTTAACTTTTGTTGTAACAGCACCTTGACCCTCAGTAAGAGTAAGAAGAGGATACTTGTCACTATCCTTACCCCAAAGATAAGTAAGATTACGATTAAGTTTAACAGGGTCAATCAAATCAAAATTCAGAAGCATATTAGCATCTGTATATTGATTCGAGTCAAATTTTACAGTTCCAATTTCACGCATTGTAAATTAGATTTTTGGTTAAGTTATTATTATAAGGCAAGAACATTTGCTTTATTTAATAGGTAAAACAATTTTATCATCCTTTGCAGTCTTTTGGACTCTGGGATTACCATTGTTTTTACCAGTCTTACTTGCTAATGAACGAAGACGTTTAACTTCTTTTTTAGCAAGTTCAGCTTTAATCAGTTGGTCAACTCCACCATCAAGATTCATAATAAATCGCATAGCCAATTCAGCAGGATTAGAAAGACGATTAATCTCATCAATCTGTGCTTGACTATAAACCATTCCATTAATTTCTTGAACAGGACGAGAGAAGTAATCAAACAACTCTTGACGAGAAATAAGTTTCTCACCATCAGCTGTCTTAATTCTCAGACCTTCTTTCGGAAGAGCATATTCTCCAATCTGACCTTTAACAACAATTAAATCATAAAGACTACCCGGTGCATTATGAACTTTGACAGTACCGTCATCTTCATAAGAAACACCAAAATATTTAATTTCCTTTTCAAGTTCAGCCTGTATTTCTTTGGCCTCACGTTCACGAATTGCTTTAATCTCACTCTCTTGAGTTTTACGCAACCAGTTAAGACTTTCAGTTGCATCATCTTTAAGAGTATTATTTGCTTTTGCAAACTCAACAATTCGTTTGGCACGTTCCGGGGAAGTACCTTTTTGAATTTCAGCTTTATAGATTAAATCAGCAAGTAAGTTATCATCATCTTTGATTTCAACTTTGCTATAATCTACATTTGCCGAATAACCTTCGATTGTACCGAACTTACTCTTATATTCAACAAGAGCTGCAATATCAGGATTATTAGCTAAAAACTCATTAAAACCTTTTGCAAAACCCTCTCGTTCACCAAGAGCTTTTACAGCAGCTTCACGTTTAGCAAAACCTTCAATCGTAGGTTCAAACTTAACAGGTTCACCTTTCTCATCTTTAATAACAATGCCACTGGCTTTTGAAATAGCTTCGATATAATCACCGTCTAATTCATTAGGCTCTTCATCAGACATTGCATCAATCTGTTCTTTTGTGAACTTAATTTCACCGTTATCATCTACGGCGTTTCCGTTATCATCAAGTGTGTAAAGAGTACCATCAATTTCTACTTGTTCCGGTTCAGTTTCTTCTTCACCATTACCAGTAGAACCACTCTTCTCACCTTCTTCCTCAGCTTTCTTACGAGCAGCTTCCTCTTCAGCTTTACGTCGTTCTTCAGCTTCTTGAGCTTCTTTAGCTTCCTTAGCTTTACGTTCTTCTAATTCTTTACGAAGACGTTCTTGTTTTTGCTCCTGAGTTTCATCATCAGGTATAACAACTTTTTCAACAGCCATATTAGTATTTATTTATAGTTGAATATTATTACATGAACAAAGATATACCATATATAATATATTATCAATAATTATAGTAGCATTATCTTGCAGGTTCTCTTGCTCTCCGTCGATAATTCTCGGTCATCATTGCTTTAATTCTTTTTGTAACTTTATTCTATTAACATCAGAAGCAGTGTAACCAGATTGAGCAGCCATAGCTTCATCTTTATCTATATTACCATTTCCATTGGTATCGACTTTAAGTCGCATATTCCAAATCTCTTTTTCACCTTCTTGTTTAAGAATCTCAAGATTAATATCATGTTTTCTATCAAGAGCATTTTGTTGAGCTTCAAATTCTTGCTTAGCTGCTTCACGCTGACTAACAATTTGTTCAACTTCAGCTTGAGCTTGTTGTTGAACTTGTTGCATTTGAAGTTCATAATCTCGACGAGCTTGAATAGCTTTCTTAATATTCTTAGCAATAGAAGTAATATTATTATTCTCAATAGCTTCAATAGCAACTTCCAGTTGGTCATTCTGACCTGCACTAAATGCAAGTTCTTTCATCATGTTCAGCTTATTCTGAACATCGGCATTATTACGAATATAAATTCCAATATTACCAGAGAAATCAGAAGAACCATCAATATCAACTACAACAACTTTATTAGTTGTCGGGTCTACATAAGAACCTCGTTTACCATCAATCCAAGCAAACTTACTGTAATCAATATTTGCAACATAATCACGTTCACGGAAGAGATTAAAACATTCAAGACTCCAAACACTTCCGGTCATTGCTTGAGAATAATTCGATTCATTAACAGCCTTACCTGCATAATCTTTAGCATCACCGAAGCGAGCATTATTCATATTAGCTGCTTCCCAAGCTTCTGCTTTCAAACCTTGTTTAAGATTATCAAGCATTTGAATATAATTCGTAATAGCACTCGTAGCTACTTCTCGAATAGATTGTAAAGCATTAGGTTGTGCATCAGAATCATCAAACGGTAAGAAACTATCTTTATTCGCAACAGCAAGACGTTCCTCGGTAGTCATATCACTACTATCAGCGAGAATACTTTCAGGGAATAATAGCCAAGACTTAAACTTAGCTACTGCACGTTCTTGTTGTAAAGTATAAATACGATAAAGAGCGAGATAAGGTAAAACACGGAAAGGAATAGGATTACGAAGATTATCTTTATGTAAACCTACAATACCGTTATAAGGTAATTTACAATCACTATAATTGTTAAATCTTTCACGTTGAACTTCGATAGGCCGCGGCTTAATATAAATACCACTATGACAACCACCTATACGCCAACCTTCCCAAACTTGATTTATCCATTCCCATTCAATCTCAATATCACCAGCAGAAGCATCAAATTCGTAATTCTCGTCTACAACACTTTCAACGATATTTCCTAATAAATCTCGATGTTTAAGAATACCTTGTTTAATTTCAGTTTTCCAAACATAATGATAAATATCAATTTCTTTACCATATAATCGAGCTTCACTACGAAGTGCTTCCGCGTTAGTATGTAAGATAGCTTTACGTTCAGCAAAATCTGTTTTATTGAAGATTTGAACTATGCCATCGGGAGCATCATATTTAGGAGATACAGTATAAATATCTTTAAGATAGTTCATCTCTGCATCTGTAAGCTCATCACGAAATCTATCAATAATTTGAGGAATAGTCATTCGATAAACACGAAGTCCTGCATCATCATCTTCGATATATCGTTGACCACTTTCAATACGATAATATTCAAGAGGAGATATTACTTGAAGATAAACATCACCTTTATAAACTTCTCGATAAGTATAAACCTCTTCACAAGCCCACCAATAGAAATAGCATTGTTGATACTTGTCTTTCGCTTCAACAATAGTATTGATAAGTTCAAGACGTTTTTGAGTTGTAATAGTTACATCATCAATCCAATCGTTAAGAACTTCCTCAATAATATCGTTAAGTTCACCTTGCTTAATTGTCTTTTGACCAGTATTAAATCCTGCCTCATTAAGACGATTAATAATTTCTTGATTACAATAAGCCATTACTTTATCAGCAAGAACTTTATTGCGAGCAAGAGTTACAGAAGGGTCATTATTAAATACTTGATAATTAGAGAACATATTAATAAATTCTCCCATATATCGTTCTTTAATAGGAGTGAGAAAATCTACATCACGTATCTCACCATACATGACAGCTTTCTCACCAACCTTATCAATATAATTCCGAAGAACATATTCATAAGTTTTAGGGTCTACTAAACCATTAGCAGCATCAAGAAATTTCTGCGTAACAGTTTTATCATTCTGACCAATAGCAAGATTAATCCAATAATTACAATTAGGAATGTACCAAGCTTTCGTTTGTTTTGTAGCAGTACTTGCACGCTGGTCAGGCATAACAAGTGGAGTTGCTCTTAAATCACGTTCACTCATTTTAGGAATCTATTAACTTTACGACCAGTGTTATTAGTTTTACTTTTCGAGTTAGCTTCTCGTTCAAGTAAAAGAGAATCTTTACGAAATTCAAACATTGCAACGATAGCCGAACTTAATCGGTCTGCATTACGTCCAAATATAAATCTATCCAACTCTAATAAGAAACTTATATCATAAATTTGATTAAATCTATATATTGGTGTATCGTCGGACGTTTTTCCGACAATTTCGTATAAGAAATCCCGCACCATGCGCATACCCTCTAACTTAATATCGCCATCACCAATGACAATACCATAACCTGTAATACGAGGGCCATCAACACTACGATTAATATAACTACTTGGGTCTTTTAATAACTTATCTCTATAACCCCATTTCTTGAAATTAGTAACAAGTTCACCAGTACCAGCCTCATAAAGAACTTTACAATTCCAACGTAAACAAGCATAAAGAACAAGTTTATCGACAGCTTCCATAGTATCAAGACGACCACAATAAGAAGCAACAAGTCGTTTACCCATGTAAGGAGTTTTACTGTTAGTACGCATCCACACTTGAAAACTTGCAAGTGAATTTTTTGTACTAACTTCTTCTTTATTTTTATCTACACGATATGGGTCATAAGAAATAAAATAAAGACTGCCATCATTTGGAATAGGAGAATAAAATTCTCTTATACAACCATGAACATCAGTCTTTGAATTATGAGGTACATCAGTTATATACTCATGGAATCTATCGGAACCAAATATAGCTCGTTCAATACATTCCTGTTTAGTAACAAATCTAACACGTCCATCATCAAGTATATACCAACCATCTTCATAAAAATGATTAGACTTATCATATTTAATAGCGTTAATATGATTAGTAAGTTCCGGACTGTGAAAAATGTTCTCTTGTGTGTTCGTAAATGCCTCATTAGGACTGTTAGCACGTTGACCTACATAAATATTATATTCACCAGCATCTTTCTCTTTTTCTGCACCACGTTTCTTGTCATAATCATCCTTCCAAGAAGCAAACAGTAAAGAATTACCATCTTCTATAAAAGGTTCATAATCCCATATCTGCGGAAAAAAGAAACCACAAACAGCATGTCTACTATTAGCATCCCAGATATTTTCCATAGGAAGCATATCATTCTTTCCGGGATTATAAAAACAATTACTGAAAGCTTCCCAGTTAGCACCTTTTGTACCACCCGTACCATATACACGAATAGTACCAATTCGCATTGCACCTGATTCACTATTAGACATCATAACATCTAATGCCTTTTGAAGATTAGGACAGTTATGAGTAATAGTAAAATCTTCTAATAATACAAGATTATCACCATCTACTTCAAATCCATAATATCTACCTCGACCAATAGGTTTAATATCAAATCGAGTTTCCAATACATTCTTTTGTAATGAAATATAATTTTCTGCTTTTTTACGATTTATTTTAGTAGGAATTAAATGACAACCAGATAAAATAAAAATTCTATAATAAGTAACACCTCTTATAATCTTTTCTGAAACAGTGGTTTTCAATCCAAGACTTCTACAAATATAAACAATATCATAAACAATTGCAGGGTCTTTTTGAGCTATTTCAAAATTATGTTTTTTAGAATCATAAGAACCATCAGTGTCAATAATACCAGCTAAAAATTCTAATCTACTTTGTTTATCAGTATAAATGTACTCTTTTGGAATATATTTATTATGAAGAACTCCCATATTAAAAAGTTCTTGTCTAAACCAATTATCCGAAGCATCTTCACATTTTACTAATGTAATTCTTTTAGCATTAGAATTAGTATCTGCAATCGAATAATCAAGATTATTATTTTTTGAATATTCTTTTAAATAATCAATTACTTCACTATCTTCATTGGTAAATCTACATGTATCTTTATCTCCATCACCAATCCATAATCCAAAAACATAAGGTTCAATTTTAACATTCTTTTTATCAAAATCAATACATGTTTTTATAAGAGCATGATTATCTTTCCAGCGAGGATGTTCTTTAATCATATTTATATAATCTGGAGCAGTCATAGTAATCGGTTTACATATATTACCATAACTTTTCCTATAAATCATATAAATGTCATGCTTACTATTTACAACATGAGATTCACCATTTAAAGGAGTAACTTCGTATAAATCATCTTCACCATTTATAGTAGCTAATACTGTACGAGGATTTCCGTCAGGCCCCATAAGTTTATCACCTACTTTAATATCTTGAACAAATTTAATTTGTCCATCAGACATTATAAAACCAGTATTTTCCCCAAAACATTTACCTGCTTCCTCAAAATCAGTTTCAATAGCTTTCTTACCTACTGCGGCACTTTCATTTTTACCAATAGCAACACTCAAAAGTTTACTACGAAATCCGAAAGCCTTTTGACCTTCTTTTGATTTCTTATATCCAAGTTCAATACCTTTATCAAAGTTCTCACTTAGATAACCTCTTCGCCAATAAGTTTTATCTTCATACCAATCAAGATTAACTTTAACCATATAAGATGTAGCACCTTTCTCAGTTAAGTAATCCATTTGGTCGGCAGCAAGTGTAACAGTTACATTCTTATTTGCGTTAATAGTATTAGCTGCTTGACTACCACGTTTATATGAAAAACCTTTACGACGAGCTTTCGCCTTACATAAGTTACAACTATTATTAGCAATCAGCTCATCAATCTTAAAGTTCCAATAATCTCCATCCCAAAATCGAGGAAAGCCTTCAACAGTATTAACCTTAAATCTTCCCTCTTTATCTAATTGTTTACGTTCCTTTTCATTAGGAGCACGTTCGATACGACCATAATTAAGATAATTATAATGGTCGCCAGTTATACGAACTTTATGAAGTAAAGCCTTACGTTCAGCATCAGATTTGGCTGCTAAATAAGCAGGAATATCTTTAATGTATAATTTACAATATGCTTGAACACCTTTAACTCGTCTATCCATTTCACGTTGCCAAAACTTTATGGCATTAGGACTATCATCAGGTTCAAGACAATAACATCCATGTTTCTCATAAAAGTCTGCAACATGACTAAATATTTCAGTACCTACGAAAACAAAGTCTATTTTCATAAGTACACCACCACTTTCACCTATAAGAAAATCGTTATCTCTGTCAATCCAAGGTTTACCAGTAAAACGACAAATACTTGAAGATAAAGGTTTGTAACTTTCTTTATCTTCAAGTATGTAATCTATAAACGGACTTCGACCAGTTTCATAACCATAACGATTGTCTTTACGATAATGTTTCTGTTTCGTTAGGAGCGTTAGATGCTCTATCATTTGTTCCGTCATAGCTATCTCTATATTCAGCTCCACCACGAATTGACGTTACACCTTTTTCAATCTTATCCCACTTATCATTAAGCTCAGTAAGACTTTCAACTCGTGCAGGAATTTCATTAGCAATTTTAATAATCTGTTTAAGAGTATCTTCACAAAGAACTAAATCTTTCATTTCAAGTTCTTTCGACATTAAATTTTCTATACCATCAGTTAATGTACGAACTAACTTACTTGAAAGATTCAAAGATTTAATAGTAGAATTAATTAAATCTTCGACAGCTGTAATATTAAGATTTGATTTTACAAATTCAATAGCAGATAAAACAACTTTATCCGGTAGATAAGATTCATCTAAACCAGCATTAGACTTAGCATAAACATAAGCTTCTTTTTTAGTAAGTCCTGCTTTAGTTACATAACCTTTTCTATCGGATAAATATAATATAAATCTAAATTCTTTTTCTGCAAAAGATTTATCTTTACTATCATCACGAGCATATATCTGTTGAAGTAAAGGATATTGAAGTATCTCTTCTACATCAAGAATTAGTTTGTCATTTTCTATCTTAAATCCATGTACCATATATCATCGACTTGATATAAATATTAATACAGCGTTCAAAGTAATAGAACCAGCTGCAATCCAACCATTTCTACGTTTCTTTTTTCGTTCAGCTAAATATCTTTCTTGATAATCAATTAACTTATTATTGAGTGAATCAAGGCCACCAAAAGAAACAACCAAAAGACTATCACGAATAGCAATATGATAAGACTGGAAGGATATAACGCTATCTTGTACCCTTTGAATTTCACTGGCAGTAAGATAAAGTTTTTCATACTTTTCACCTTCAAGAAGTTTTATAGCTAACTTACGAGTTTCTTTCGGAGTAAAAACAATAACTGTATCGCCATCAATCTTGTATCTTTTTTGCGATATAGCGGAGAACGGAATCATCACTAATGATATTACTATCATTAAAATCACTTTCAGCTTTCTCATAAATAGTAATAGTTTTTTGTTCAATTCCTCTAAGACTATCAATAACAAATCGTTGTTCATTAATAATCTTATTATATTTCTCAATGAAACTATTAAGACTATCTCTTAAAGATTTAATAGTTTCATCATTTCTTTCGATACCTAAAAACTTACGATTATAATATCTACCAAAATAAGTAGCTCCAATACCAATCGCAAGAATCAAAACTATATAAAATATATATCGAATAGTATCTTTCATAGCTTACAAATCTAAATCCATTTCATTAATAAGAACATAAGATTGAGTTCCTTTACCAATCGCCTTATCAAACAAAGGAATGATAATGTCATTCCATTGATTCACATCTTTGATAACTTGACAGCCAGCAGAATAAAGACCAATCTCATCACTTACTTTCCAGCTTGACGCCCTATGTAAATTAATACCAAACATACCAAAGTCAGTATTATCGGTAATATCAATTTTATCATCTCGATTATTGTCACGAATTACTTGACAAGGATTAGCTTGAACAAGTGCCTTATATTGTCCTTTATGTTTACCTATTTTCCAAAGAGCTTTGTGTACACCTTCTCGAAGAACTGCACAACCTTTATTATTAACAGGAGTTTCAAGATTTAAATTACTTGGGTCAGTAGTAGCTTCGAAAACCATACATTCCCATATATTAAAATCTCGTTCATAAAACATTACAATAACATCGTTATAATATTTAGTACAACTACTTTTAGAACGAATACCCCAGATATTAAGATTAATAGGATATTTATCATTTTTCCTAAATATAGGATATTCTAAATCTTTAGCAATTTCAATAAGTCTATTTGGTAAATCATTTACATCAATAAGTTTATTAAATAATGCGTTATATTTTGATTCCTTAGTTGCTTTCATATTTGTAATACTTTTTGTAACTTGTGTGGGCCTCGCTCCGCTCGGCCTTTCGGGTGCTCCGCACCCTCACCCGGTGGGGGAGTGGGTTGGACGCCCACTGGCGACACCATTTGTAACATCACTTATAACACTTCTATCGTCCAAACTAAATTTTATAGTTGCCCACGATAATTACTATTAAAAATCCTAATAAGATTTACTGCAAGTTTACCACGAGTATCTATATAATAAATCTTAATAGTTTTCATAGCTTAGAAAAGTGTTTTAGCAGTTTTATAAATATGTTTACTTGAATAATCAGCAATCATCATTCCGACTTCATTTTTAAGATAAGGAATATCATACATTTCTACGACTTCCTTATCTTCTTCATTTTCGTCTTGAAATTGATTCTGAATAGTTCTAATATGACAGAGAATAATTCCTACATTTTTATAACCCCAACTCTCAACAAGATTAGCATAAGTAGAAAGTTGCATTGCATAGTGATTACCTATACTATCTGCGAGGTGGTCAAGTGGTGCACCAAAATATTCCTCTTTATAAATAAAATTATTGAGGTCAAGTGTACCATCAAGTTTCTTATCATAATAACCACTTTCAAATCTAATTGGAGCCTTATTAGTCTTCCAGTCTAAAATAATAAATTCCTTATCACGAATTAAGAGAATATCAATAAGACCGGAAACAAGATTTTGACTATCATAAACACCAATCTCAGCGTAAATATGATAACCTTTCGTAACAAGAGCAGCAATCAGACTAAATATATCAGGATACTTTTCTCGAATACCAGTCTTAACAAAATATTCAAGATTAAGCTTACCGTATTTATGACTACCAACAATATCATCTATCGTATAGATTCTATCATTGATAAAACCATTAGCATTCAGCTTATATCCATTACAAGTCTTAATAGCAGTTTCAAGGTAATTATGTTTCTTTGTTCCTTTGTCACAAGCTTTAATAGTTTCTTGTTCCCATTCCCAAAGAATTTGTTTCTTAGTTTTACCTTTATATTTTTGATATTTTGGATGTCGAGGATTCTTACCTATACGTTCACACGCTGCGGCAATTTCTTCTTTCTTAAATTCTTGCGTATATTTACCAATAAGAGTAGTAACAGATATGTAACCATTACCTAAATCATCTGTGTACTTATGTTCCTCTTCATTAAAGTACAGTATTCTACCCTTTGGTAAAATCTTTTCTGAAACGCATTTTCTTCCCATCTTCTTCGGCAGTTCTACGTCTACGACGATTAGCAATATGATAAGCAATAATCTTTGCTTTACGTTCCTCTCGACTTAAACCTTCAAGTTCCTCAGCATGAGTTTTCTTAAAGAACTTAGCTGGACTGTATTCAAATCTACCAACACGAGGAACACTGACAACTTCATCTCCTCGCATCATAGCTTTGGCAACACTATCCTTTTGTGTTCTTTCTAATAACTCTAATACTTTCGCCTTTTGGTCAGGTCTTAACTTTTCCCAAGCCGCAACACTTCGTTTATAAGAAGCAGGTCGTCGAAGAACATAAGGTTTAAGATGTTTTTCAATACGTTCATCTACGAAAGGAACTAACTTATCATAAACAAAAGGATTAAGCATAGTTTAATTATTAACGGTAGGAGATTCAATCCAAACACCTACGATAGAATATTCATCTACAAGAACAAACTCACTAAACTTAACAGTTCCAACACCAATAATAGATTTACCTTCACGGTGAACTTTCTGTTTAGCTGTAAGTGTTTGAGTATCGCCCGGCATCTGAATAAGAGTAGGAATACAACCGTTTTCCAGTTTTACTTTATCTCCAATGTTAAGACCTTTGACATTTTCGGCAACAGCCATAACAGTATAAGCTTTAGCTGGAATCTTATTAATCTCCTCGTTATTAAGAATATTAAGAGTAGATACTTCAAAATCTGCACGAAGAAGAACTTTGTTACCACGAGGACTAAATGCAATTTTTGTTTCCATAGTTTTACTTTGTTTAGGACTTACATTATTATAACTACGAGTACAAATATATAATATAATCTTATCCCATGCAAGCAAATCTAAATAAATTTCAAACTGAATTAATAAAATTATCACTATCAAAAGCAGAATTATCAATAAGTCTAATAGTAATTACAGTATTAGCGATTGCAAGACCTCACGAGTGGGCGTCCAACCTGCTCTCCCACCGGGAGTACACAAGTTAAAACTAATAAAATCTCTATTGAAAGCTCTTCAAAGTTTATCACTTTTTGCATCACCAGTTTTCCAACCAAAAGAATCAATTTTGGCGACATTAGTATCTTGACCAGTTGCACTACTAAAATCACTAATTTTTGAACTAATTTTTTCGTTATTAAATTCGTTATTAATTACGTGATTATTTGATATAGTTTCTGAATTACGAGTTGGAATTTGTATATATATTATATATTCATTATTTGTAATAATATTACTTGTAATATTATTACTATATATAGGTATATGGTTAATTAATTCAAAAATTCATTCAAAAATTACGGAAAATAATGATGCAAAAATTGTAGATTTTAGTGAAGATAGAGGTCATTTTACAGGTAATTTTACAGGTCAAATTACAAGTAATATTGAAATTACATTAAAAATTAATTCAAAAATTAAGGAAAATGGTAATGAAAATAATAGAGATTTTAATAAATAAACTAATGAAATTTTAAGTAAAATTAAAAATAAAGAAAATAAAGATTCAAAAATTAGAGATTATTTTTATATTTTTAATAGTATAGATAATTAAATTTTTAATGATAATTCATATAGTGAATTAGGAGGCAAAAATATGGAAATAATAAAAGTATCTTCAACATCAGTTCCTAATCACGTGGCAGGAGCTATTGCATCATTAATGCGAGAAAAGGACAAACTTATGATTCAAGTAATAGGAGCTGCAGCTCTTAATCAAGCTATTAAGGCGATTGCTATTGCCAGAGGGTATATTATTCCTACAGGAAAAGAACTTATTTGTATTCCTTCGTTTCATGATTTGACAGTAGATGATAAAATAATTACAGCCATTCGTCTTGTTATTGAATTACGTTAATTTTTCGTGAAAAGGGTTTCTTTTTTTAGATAATCATTGTATAATACTGACATGTAAATGGAGGTTTTATTAAAATGGCAAAATGTAAATTATTAATGCAAACAGGACAAGTTCAAAAAATTATTGATTTCTTTGATGGATATTCAGATGATAAAGTATCATGTAAATATATTAAAAAAGTAGGAATCAAAGCTGAATTTGAATGTGAAACTGAATTATCACCTGAAGAAGCAGCAGGTCATTGTAAAGGAGTATTTAAAGGAACTCCAGAAGGTAAAGTATTATACTTCTCAATTCAACCAGATGGGTTCTTTGGATAAGATAAAAATGATAAGGGCTGATAAGTCCTTATTTTTTTCTAGCCAAAAGATAACTTTATGTATATAATAGGAAAGAAATGTGGTGAAAAAATGAAAGATTATAGTGAATATTTTAAAGGGCCAAATTTAAAAGAGGCTCAAAAAAGAAGTAGAAAACAAGTTGATCATTTAAAAGATGCTTTTGAAATACCAAGTGATATGGTAAATGTAGGTAAAGGAAAAACATATTATATCCATACTTATGGATGTCAAGCTAATGAACGTGATGGTGAAACTTTAGCGGGTATTTTTGAAATGATGGGATATACGCCTGCAAAAGAAATTGAAGATGCCGATGTCATTTTATTAAATACCTGTGCGATTCGTGAAAATGCTGAAGAAAAGGTATTTGGTAAAGTCGGATATGTTAAAAACTTAAAGAAGAAAAATCCCAATCTTATTTTTGGGTTATGTGGTTGCATGGCTCAAGAAGAAGTTGTTATTAAAAGAATATTAGAAAAACACCCACATATAGACTTAATCTTTGGAACACATAATATTCATCGTTTACCAACTTTATTAAAAGAAGCGATGTTCAATAAAGAAATGGTTGTAGAAGTATGGTCTAAAGAAGGGGATGTTATTGAAAATACACCTGTAACACGTGCTAATGGGCATAAAGCATGGGTTAATATTATGTATGGATGTAATAAATTCTGTACATATTGTATTGTTCCTTATACAAGAGGAAAAGAGCGTTCTCGTTTAATGAGCGATATTATTGATGAAGTTAAAGGCTTAAAAGAAGATGGTTATCAAGAAATCACATTACTTGGACAAAATGTCAATAGTTATGGAAAAGATTTAGAAGAAGACTATGATTTTGCGACTCTTTTAGAAGAAGTTGCTAAAACGGGAATTGCACGTATTCGCTTTACAACAAGTCATCCATGGGATTTTTCTAGAGAAATGATTGAAATCATTAATCAATATGATAACATCATGCCTTATATCCATTTACCAGTACAATCAGGAAATACAGAAATCTTAAAATTAATGGGTAGAAGATATACAAGAGAACAATATTTAGAACTTTTCCATATGATTAAAGAAGTGATGCCGGATTGTTCAATTACAACAGATATTATCGTTGGTTTCCCAAATGAAACAGAAGAACAATTCCAAGATACACTTTCTTTATATGAAGAATGTGAATACGATTTAGCCTATACATTTATCTATTCTCCTCGTGAAGGAACACCTGCTGCTAAAATGCAAGACAATGTGCCATTTGAACAAAAACAAGATCGTTTAGAAAGATTAAATGAAGTTGTTAAAGAAAAAGCTTTAAAACAAAATCAACGTTTCTTAAATCAAATTGTTGATGTTTTAGTGGATGGTCCATCTAAACGTGATGAAACTATGATGACAGGATATACGGCGCATCAAAAATTGATTAACTTCAAAGGACGCAAAGAAGATATTGGTAAAATTGTGCCTGTAAAAGTAACAGAAGTAAAAACTTGGGCTTTAAAAGGTGAACAAGTTGACTAGAATTGAAGAGCTTGCTAGAAAATTAAATCAAGAAATTTTAGCTTTAGAAGTTGTTCAAGAATATCAAAAGTATGAAAAACTTGTTTTAAATGATGAAAAACTTAAACAATTAGAAAAAGAATTAAAAGTATTACAAAAAAAGATTGTCAATCAAAAAGCAAGACAGGATGATGATGTCACAAAGACAATACAAGAGTATCAAGAAAAAAAAGAATATTATGAAGTAAATCTTCCGCCATATCTGCAACACGATCTTGATGCAATGAAAGAAGGTAAGTATCCTTATGATTGTTTGTGGTGCGAACTATATGGTTCCATAAATGCAGCCTATACAGATGGTGATATTTCGGAAGATCATGCATGGTACTTAAGAGAACGATACTTAGAAATGGAGAGGTTATAAAATATATGATTGATTTTACGCAATGCGACGTTGAACCTTTAAGAGTGTATGACGGTGCTAATGGTAAAAAAATTTGTGTGATTTATAATAACGAACGTTATATGTTAAAATTTCCGGCACTTGCAAGAAACAATCCTGTGATGCATTATTCAAATGGCTGCCTAAACGAACACATCGCCAGTTCAATTTATCGAACATTAGATATAACTACACAGGAAACAATATTAGGGATTTACAATGGAAAAATGGTAGTTGCCTGCAAAGATTTTTGTAATCCGGGAGATAGGATTGTAAATTTTGCAATGATAAAAAATGCATGTATAGATAGTAGCTTAAACGGATATGGAACAGAATTAGAAGAAGTGCTTCAATCCATAGAAGAACAAAATTTATATGATGTCAAAGAAATCAAAGAACATTTTTGGAAGATGTTTGCCGCCGATGCATTTCTTGGAAATTTCGACAGGCATAATGGAAATTGGGGAATCATAGTTAATGAATTGACGAGAGAAACCAGAATTGCTCCTGTATATGACAATGGCTCATGCCTATATCCACAGTTAACTGATAAACAAATGGAAAAAATATTGGAGACCAGATCGGAAATCGAAAACAGACTATATGTTTTTCCAAATTCTGCATTAAAAATAGATAACAAAAAAATTAATTATTATAACTTTTTAACCAAAACTCAGGATATAGATTGCATTCGGGCTCTGCAATATGTAACAGAGCATATATCTATGGACAAGATAAAAAAAGTGATACGCAATATTCCAATGACAGACATTCAACAACAATTCTACTTAACAATGCTCATTGAAAGAAAAGAACATATTATAGAAAAAGCATATCAACTACAAAAAGAACGAGGATATATTGTAACAGAAGAGCCGAAAAAGACACCGAAAAAGAAAAAGTCCACAAACCGTAAATACGTCCCACGGATCTAGGAAGAGACTTTGACATTCCCACGTTTATTTACTATCGGGCAAATTGTTCGATGCAGGATGGATAAAAAGTTTTACAAAGGAATAGTTAAGGAGACATATCCAGATCATATTGTCGTGGATATTCCTGAAATTTCGGAACATTGCTGGTTCGAAAACGACTTCAATATGGATTGTGTGTATCCGGAATGTAATTTTCAAGAATAATAATGTCGTAGGATATGTCCCAATCCCAAAGTGCTTCCCAGTGCTCAAGCACATCACTTGCAAGACTTCCCAAACCAATATGAGAGTCTTTATATTCCGGATCGATTTCTTTAAGTTTTTCTATTACCATTTCAGCATCTGCTTTTGCTTGCTCGGTGAACCTCACATGACTAAAGTCACGTGAGGTTCACGGTATCTTATCTATCCAATCTCTTTTGCTGCTGCATCAGACGGTTGGCTCGACTTATAAGAAAAAGGAATTTTCCCGTGTCAATGATTGACACGGGAATTTTGAAATGAAAGCCCCCCTAAATCCCCCAGAGGGGGGACTTTTTCCGAATGTCCGTAGAAAATGTCTTTCTCCTCCCTGCTATATTTTTTTCTCCCGGCTCCTCGATCAGGGGTTTTTAAGCGTGCATTATACACCATCCGCGGAAAGATGATAGGGTCAAGATGAACGGCTGCGCCGCCCTATCATCTTTCCGCGGATGGTGTATTTATCATGCCCGCAAACCCCCGAAGATCGAGAACCCGGAAGAAAAAAATATAGCAGAAAGGAGAAAGAAAATGCACACTTCTACATTCGAAAAATCAAGAGCATCCCCCATCAGAAACAAGCCCCAGAAGGTTTTTTAGAGAATTGATTCCCGTGATCTTTATTTGTACAGAAAGGAAAAGAAGAAATGACAAAAGAAGAAAGAAAAAAACGAGTACAAGAAGCTTGGAAAAAATTAAAAACAACCAGCAGAGATTCAAAGGAATTTAAAGAAGTGCTTACGACTTGGAATAAACTTGATACGGAATACTTGAAACTATATAATGAAGAGTATTAGGGAAAGCTTCAGGGATGAGCTGAAAGAGTTTACTTAAGGAGGTATATAAAATGGAAAATATTTTTTTCTCAAAAACTATTGCAGATAACTATAATAACCAATTTTTGACAATAGGGGATTTTGTTAAAATTTGCGATGTAATAAAAGTTGGAGTTTTTGAAGTGATGATTGAAAATCATCCGAAAAATCGGGAAGTAAAATACAATGTCTATAAAAACATGAGTGAATACATTTCAACAGTGCCAGAATGTTTCCCGAAAGAGGAAACTGATCCGTCAATTGCGGAAGGAAAATTTGATGTGTCTTTTGCAGAATACAAATATCACTTTGAAGTGGTTGGACAAAGTGTAGTTGTACATTGTATGAAAACTTTCGAAGAGTGATACATTGTAATCTCAAGTGAATTACTCAGCAAAAATTCGTTGAGTAATTCACTTGAGAAATAAATGAAAAACCATGTTTTTATGATCAAAAAACGTGGATTTTTGTATACTTCAAAAAAGCATAAATGTAAAGAAAAAAAGAGCAAGCGGTATACCGCCTGCTCTTTTTTGGATACGATTAATACTCTTTTGCACTCCAGTTCACTCTCAAAACTGCATACGGTGGAAGTGATTCTCCCGCTGCCTGGTAGTTATAGAAAACTCCTCCCGCAGTTTCGGAATATACGCCTCCAGTTTCTGCCAATTCATCCCACACCGATACAGGCACCACACAAACTTCGGAATCGAAATATGTATATCGTGCAACGCCAAATGCAACACAAGGCATAACATCGCCAGCCATTGAATCCGCTTTCGTCTTGAGCTTTTCCACTAAAGTCCGGCTCGCCAACACCTGTGGGCTCTCCCGACGTTCTCCGTTGGAAAGGCACCGGCTGATTACTGCCAGAAGAAGTTCTGGTTTCCCCTCTTCCTCCGGGCAAGCATGGATGTATCCTGTGTCATCTGAAACGACATCGTACCCCTTTTCCTCTAAGGCTGCGATAACCAGCGCACGGAATAAATCGATCGTTGTTTTCTTTTTCATTTTAAATTCCTCCTTTAGTGATAAATTTTCTTTTTACCTCTTTGGTGGTAAAAAAAATTTTTATTTCTTTTCTTCTATAGAATACCACATTCGCCGTCACTTGTCAACAAAATGAGAAGTTTAATTTTTTTTTATTTCCACAGACATCCGCATCTTGTATTTCACAATATCCTTATGTTATAATTCAGAAGCTACCGCCCCTAAACTGGTGCAGGAAGGGGGTCGTTACTATGAACATGATCTCTTCATTTTTGCTTTCTGTTCTGGCAAGTGTAGTCGCCTACTACATCTGCAAATGGCTGGACAGAAAATAGCAGCTGGTAGCCAGCCTGAGGACTAATCCACCTCGCCCAAACGGACAGAAAACCCCGGAGTTCGCACCTCCGGGGTTTTCGTTGCATTACTATGAATTTATCTCTTCATTTTGCCTACTGGCATTATAGCATATGCAATTTTTTTTTGCAATATACGAAAAGCAATCCGATCGTGAAAAATAAAATGTCTAAATAGGGTGTACGTTTTTATACATTGTCAAAGGGATAATAAAATGTTAAAATAGAGTCAGAGATTTAATTATTAAACAAAATGTAGACTATATCTTAGAATTTATTTGTACAAAGGGGAAAAAATGAGTAAAGGTAAGAATATTGCTTACGTAAGGGTATCAACGGTTGACCAAAATGAATCCCGGCAGCGAGAAGCGCTAGAAAAATATAACATTGACAAGTGGTTTGTTGAAAAGGCATCCGGTAAAACAATGAAAAGACCTAAGCTTCAGGAAATGCTGGAATACATCCGTGAAGATGATGTTGTATATGTAGAAGAATTCTCCAGACTTGGCCGAACTGCAGTTGATCTTTTGAGTATCGTGAAAAAAATCGAAGATGCTGGAGCAAAATTTGTAAGCCTAAAAGAAAACTTTGATACATCGACACCGACAGGACGATTGCAGCTCACCATGATGGCAGCTATTGCAGAGTTTGAACGAGAAATGATTCTGGAACGGCAGCGTGAAGGAATAGCAA
>ERZ827452.166-NODE-166-length-101486-cov-56.194931_pt1 | contig 101486 bp, 88 predicted proteins | sample MGYA00519866_ERZ827452 | MGnify/ENA primary metagenome ERZ827452 (study PRJEB31778, sample SAMEA3449307) | human gut metagenome | biome: human gut; feature: human-associated habitat; material: faeces | place: United Kingdom | collected 2010/2012 ... | reverse complement strand
AAGCTCTTTACTGCAATTGAGATTGCCATTGAGATTGCTTGCGGATTTTAGGTTTTAGTCAAATGCTGCATTTAACCCATATTTTTGCAGATGTTCATGAAGTAGATGCTTATTTGGGTTATGATTATGATGAAGCCCGTTATTGGGACAACTGGGGACAAGCCAAGAAAATTTATCCGGGTGCAGAGATTATAAACGCCGGTGCGGGTGAACAAACTGCCGGTGGTAGCAAATCGGAACAAAAGAATGCGGCTTTTTATTTTAATGCCAATTATACGTATGATAGCAAATACTTGTTCCAAGTGATGGTTCGTCGCGATGGCTCCTCACGCTTTGGTGCCAACAAGCGTTGGGGTACATTCTGGTCTATAGGTGGAGGTTGGAATCTGCACAAAGAGGCCTTTATGGAGAATCTTACTTTTATAAATGAATTGAAGCCGCGTTTCTCTTACGGTATCTCTGGTAACGAGCCAAGCGGGCTTTACGAATGGACTACCAAGTTGGATATCACTCAGCAATATGCCGAAGAAATAGCCTTTTTCTCCAACTATGCTGGTAATCCGAATCTTTCATGGGAGGAAACAGCCAGTTTGGATTATGGTGTGGATATGCGTTTGTTCGACCGTGTGAATATAACGGTAGATGGTTATTACCGGAAGGCAAAAAATTTGATTTACTTACTTCACCTGCCTGCTGTAACAGGTTATAACCGCCAGACAGCGAATGATGGAACTATGGTTAATAAAGGTTTTGAAATTTCCATTACTCCGGAAATCATCAAAAATAAAGATTTTTATTGGGATGTGACCTTTAATATGGGATACAATAAAAACGAAATTACAAAATTGCCAAATGGGGACGATCTTGCTACGAAAGCTACTGCGGTAGGCTATCCTTATATGAACTGGTACATGCGCGAATGGGCTGGCGTGGATGCCATGACCGGCAAACCTTTGTGGTTTGTTGTAGACAAAGAAACCGGAGAAAGGACGGTAACCGGTGATTATAACAAGGCTACTCGTCAATTGTTGGATGCTGTAGCTGTTCCGAAAGTGAATGGTGCCGTAGGCACTAATTTCTCTTGGAAAGGATTCTCGTTGAACGCCAACTTTACATTCAGTGCCGGTGCCAAAATTTATAACAGTGCCCGCGCCATAGCACTTGACCGCGATTGTAGCCGTACTTCCCAGCCGCCTATGAAACTTGCAGATGGATGGAGCCGTTGGCAGAAGCCGGGTGATAAAGCAACTCATCCGCAACTCATTGCCGGAGGTAATAATAATGCGGATGGCGAATCTACCCGTTATTTGGAAAATGGAGATTATTTCAAGTTGAAATCAATTTCATTGTCTTACGATTTGCCCAAACAGTGGCTTAAACCGTTGAGTCTGAATACGGCACGTATCATTTTAGGTGGTGAGAATTTATTTACCATTACCAAGTTTTCAGGTATTGACCCCGAAGTATTGTATTCTTCTTCATACAATGGTACGGCAAGCTCTGGGAATACTTATCCGAGTGTAAGACGTTTTACAGTAGGATTGAATGTGACATTTTAATTATTATCCTTAAAAATTAGAATAGTATGAAATTTAAAAATATGATGGGGGCTTTGAGTTTCTCCGTGGTAGTGACTGGATGTAGTTTGGATGTGAAAATGTATGATGGTGTGATGGCAGAAGATATTAGTTCGGAAAATATTGCAGAACTTACTATGGGAAGCTATCGTCACTTGAAGGGCAGCGGTATTATAAACAATGGATGGTCCTTTCGTGAGCTGGGGTCAGATGACGTGGCTTGGAACTGTACTTCTAATGGTACGACTTTTAAGATATATGATTATACGCGTGATATTGCTACATCTAATACGGAATATGCTTGGGAATTGGGCTATCGTGCTATCGGAAATACTAATTTGGTGATAGAATTGGTAGAGTCGATGGGAGAAAATGCTTCCTTGGAAAATATTATTTATAGAGGGGAAAATCATTATATTCGTGCCTTATGTTATTTCTTTTTGGTGAATGAATTTGCGCAACCTTATTCTAACAATCCGCAAAGTAATCCAGGTTTGCCTCTGAAACTGGATAGCAATCCTGATCTGATGAGCCTTCCTAAAAGCCGTTCTACCGTGGCAGAGGTATATGATCAAATTGTGAAGGATTTGAAGGATGCAATTACGTATATGACATTGCCGGAAGGGGTCTCTCCTAAGAATAATAACTACGCGACTAAAGAAGCGGCAGAGGCTTTGCTGGCAAGGGTTTATTCCTATATGGGCGACTTGGAGAATGCTGCTATTATGGCAGACAATGTTATCAAGTCGGGTAGATTTGAATTGGAACAGGGCGAAAGGTATGCCAAATATGCCCAATGGGTACCCGAAGAGAATAAAGAAACTATTTTTGCAGTGCGTCACGTCAAAGAGAAAGATGATCAAAAAGGCGGTGAAATGTTCATTAAGATTGATGGAAGCGGTGCGGAAGAGCGTTCTCTTTCTGATCCCTATTTGAAACTATTGGAACTTCATTTGGATGAGAATGATATGCCGAGTGACTTGCGTAGCCAATATGTGGTGAAGCGTTTTGTAGAAGATGGAGTACAAGATTTTACTGTACATCCTTATTTGGATAAGAAATATGAGGATTGGACTTTTGTCTATAGCGAAAAAGAGGCGAAAGCTGCTGGTTATAAATATACCCAGTTGACTATAACTAAGGAAAATGGGCAGTATGTTATTTCTGATGGACAGGCTGATGCTTTCCAAAGTAAATATATTCAGAGTGAGCCTTATAACTTGGGCAAGCGTTATTATGTAATAGCTAATGACGGTACTAAAATTATTGGTCGTATCGAACCAAGAGTGTTTGATGCTGCTACAAAAACGGGTAAAATGTCCCAATATTTGTTATATTCTTGCAATAAAAGATCTTATCAAGAAGAGTATAAACAACTTTATTCTCCTGTTATTTCACGTTTGGCTGAAATGTATTTGATTCGTGCAGATTATAATGCCGAAATTGGTGAAATTCAAAAGGCTTTGGATGATGTAAATATTATTCGCCGTCGTGCGGGAATCCCCGAATGGACTCTTGAAAACATGAAAACTGCTGAGGCCGGTAAACCGAAAGATATCAAGAAGATAGTGGAAGAAGAGCACAGGCTGGAGTTTGCTTTGGAAGGTCTTCGTCGTTTTGAAATATTCCGCAGACGTGGGACGTTGGATAGAAGATATCCAGGATCACATTGTACATCTGCTGGAGACAAGTTCCTGTTGGTTCCTTATAACTCTCCTGCTGTGTGCCAGTTTATTCCGCAGGCACAGTTTGATGCTTATCCTTATGATTTGGAACAGAACCCTTGATAAGCAAACAATTAACAAATCGATATTTAACATTTAAACAGAACATATTATGAAAAGATTATCATATATGATGTCATTCTTGTTGTCCTTTCTTATCTGCGGATGTGGAGAAATGGAACAACCTTATGTGGGATATATTGTCATAGAACGTGCCGTGGTAGAAGCAGCCGCCAACTCCACGGCTACCTTGATTGCTGAAACTGACATAGATTCACCTATTACGTTGAAAGTGGACGAAGAAGCGGCCGAATGGTGCTCTGTAAGTGTCAATGGCAAAGAAATCCATGCAACGGCAACCCAGGCCAATACTTCCTCTTCTTTTCGTACAGCTACAGTGACAGCCCGTTGCGGTTATCGCGAGACGACTTTTACTGTATTACAAAAATTTGAAGGACAGGAGTATTTGCAATATGATTGGACTAAGTGGACCGCTACCGGCAATAGTTGCCAGGTCAGTGATGGCGGAGGGTATTCAAGTCTGTTCAGTGAAGACCGTACAACTTATTGGCACGATCAGTATTCGCCGGAGTTTATAGAAGGTCCCTGGTACATTATTGTGGATATGAAAGAAGAACTTGAATGCTGCATGTTCCAAATTGGTAGAAGATATTATGCTGCAAATGGCAATAATTACGGTACCGTGAAGCATATGGATATATATGCTAGCATAGACAATGAAAACTTTACCAAAGTAGGTGAATTTTCTTTTGATTTACCATGGACGGCTCCTGATGGAACAGTGGTAGAAAGTAGTACTAGCCCGTTGATTCCTCCTTATGAAGAAATCAATTTGGAAGAGCCTGTTACAGCCCGCTATGTTAAAATGGTGATAACGGAAACTAATGGTAAACATGCTCAAGTGTCTTATTTTAAGGCATACGAAAAAATCTAATGTTGTGGAATATTATAATTTAAAATAGATTTATTCACAATAATATCTACCTTAATCAAAGATCTCATATTATTTTAATAATTGCCCATATGGATAAACTTTATCCATATGGGCAGTATCAAATCAATATCCATAAGATTCAAACAACTGTCTCAATAAATCAAGATGAAAAAAATTCTAATATCAATTTTTATGAACTGCCTTGCTTTGGGCTTGGCAGCTCAATCTGAATTGCAGCTTGTACATGGCCCTTATTTGCAGGAGGTTACGCAAGATGGAGCTACGGTCGTATTTCTTGTTTCTGAAAAATCTTTCTCGTGGATAGAACTAAAACCTCATGGTGCTGCCGAGAAAGAAATTGTGCGTTGTTACGCTTCCAAAGATGGACTGAAAGCAGCCTATAATACATTTAATTCGATACGGTTGGAAAAACTACTCCCCGGCAAAAGCTATGATTATCGCATTTTATCTAAGGAGATATGCTCGTTCCAGCCCTACAAAGTGGTTTTTGGCGATAGTATTTCTACACAGTGGTATACTTTTTCCACTCTTGACCCACAGAAAAAAGGGGCCTCTATTTTTATAACCAGTGATATGCATAGTGACGCGAAAAAATTGGAAGCATTACTCAATTTTACAGATTATAAAACGTGTGATGCTATCATTTATGCAGGTGATATGATGAACTATATGGATGATCCAGAGGGGCCTTTTACTTCATTTATCGATACAAGCGTGAAAATGTTTGCATCGTCTATCCCTTTTGAGGTGGTTCGAGGAAATCATGAGACGCGTGGTAATTTAGCTCGTACATATTCTAATTATTTTCCTAAAAAGAATGGGAAAATTTATGGTTCATATTTGTTGGGAGATATTATGATAGTGATGTTAGATAGTGGCGAAGATAAAGCCGAAGACCATTGGGTGTATGCTGGATTGACGGATTATGATGCTTATCGTAGTGAACAGGCTAAATGGCTCAAGGCTTTGGTAAACACCAAAGAGTATAAAAAAGCTAAGTACCGTATTGTTATTTCCCATTTTCCAATGGTAATGGATCAGACTGTAAAAGAGGAAAACATGTGGTTGGGGTGGACTGATGCCATCCAGAAATTCTTACCTATTTTGAATAAAGCAAATGTTGATTTGCTGGTTTCGGGACATACACATCGCTTCTGCTATCATGATAGTGGGGCGGAGGGTAATTTTTTCCCTATATTGGAACAAGGAGGAATGTGTGCCACACGTTTAGATGTGAAAGATGGAAAGATACGGGTGCTGGTGATCGATGTAAATGGTAATACCTTAGAAGATAAAATAATAGAACGCTAAGATAATATAAACTAATACTCGTTGATTGAATTAAAATGGAACATATTTTAGATGAACGTTTACGACTGTCACATCGTAATATAGATAACGTGAAGTTTATATCCATCTGTTGGAAAGTATAAAAACTTTGAGGCCGAGTACTTTGAGGATTGCTGTTTTTTTATGTTATAACGTCTGGCTCGTACTATCTGGTAAATATTGATAGGTTTAAAACGTATTATGAAAAGAGTTTTATCACTATATAATGTCCTTATGAATGTCTTTTGCAAGAAGGAGTGTGAGGTTGCGATGGTGGCTGAACAGTCCTCTATATTATATTAATTTTTTAATTCAATCAACGAGTAAATGATAACAAGTTGATTTAATATGTACGCTCATATTTAGTTTTTTTGATTGATATGGAAAAGCATAAGAATAAATATGGTAATTTGATGAGTTTAACGAGCTTATTGGCAGTCCCAACTTTATCTTTTGGTCAAGTCTCTATCCCCCAACAGCCCAATATCGTCATCATCGTAGCCGACGACCTCGGCTACGGTGATCTGAGTTGCTATGGCGCTACAGCCTTGAAAACTCCTGGCATGGACCGGCTTTCCACAGAAGGTTTACGCTTTACCCAAGGTCATTGTACGGCTGCCACGTCTACTCCAAGCCGTTATTCCCTGTTGACAGGTATGTATCCTTGGACCAATCCGAACGCGAAGATTCTGCCGGGTAATGCAGCACTGATTATCGGTACAGACCAGGTGACCCTTCCGAAAGTGATGAAACAGGCAGGCTATGTGACTGGCACGGTGGGTAAATGGCATTTGGGCCTTGGAGATGGCCAGGTGGATTGGAATGACAGGATTTATCCGGGTGCCCGCGAAGTGGGTTATGACTATTCTTTTATTCAGGCAGCTACGAACGACCGTGTCCCTTGTATTTTCATAGAGAATGGTATGGGCGTCGGCCTTGAGAAGGATGACCCTCTTTATGTGAGCTATCGGAAGAATTTTGAGGGTGAACCCACGGGTAAGGATAATCCGGAGTTGCTCCGTATGCATCCGAGTGTAGGCCATGCGGGTTCCATTGTGAACGGTGTACCACGTATCGGCTTCCAGACAGGTGGCCGTAATGCTCAGTGGAAGGATGAGGCGATGGCAGAGCTGTTCCTCGAAAAGGCAAAGGCCTTCCTGCGTGATAATAAGGACAAGCCTTTCTTCCTTTATTACGGCCTCCATCAGCCCCATGTTCCACGCGTTCCGAACGAACGTTTCATTGGCAAGTCGGGTATGGGCCCCCGTGGAGATGTCATTCTGGAGGCAGACTGGTGTGTATCTGAATTCTTGAAGGAAATGGACCGTTTGGGTTTGACGGAAAATACGCTGGTGATTCTGACGAGTGATAATGGTCCTGTACTTGATGACGGCTATCAGGATGAGGCTGAAGAACTGGTAGGTGAGCATAAGCCTGCCGGCCCTTATCGTGGATGGAAATGCTCCATGTATGAAGGTGGCACTTGCATTCCTTTCCTGCTGCGTTGGCCTGCTGTAGTGAAGCCGGGTGTGTCGGATGCTTTTGTTTGTCAGATGGACTTGCTGGCTTCACTGTCTGCCCTGGTCGGTGAATCTTATTCAGCCCGTACCGATAGCCAGAATACACTCTCAGCTTTCTTGGGCTTCAGTCAGGAGGGTCGTAAAGAACTGGTTATGGAGGGAATGCTTGACTATGCTTTCCGCCAGGGAGATTGGACATTGATACCTCCCTATGGTGCGAACCAGGAATATGAGCTTTATAATGTAAAGGAGGACCCAGGTCAGACGACTAATGTGGCAGCCAAGCATCCTGATCAGTTGCGCAAGCTGATAAGACGGTTTGAACATCTGAAGAGGACTACTGGGAAAGTAACAGATTTCTAATCATCATTTGAGATAACATAATTCTACTGACCTTCAATCAATCTCTTATAAATTAACTTTACCCTCGGATTATTCAGGAATGATCTGGTATCAAGGTAAAGATTGTATCAGGAACGTACTGCTCTTCAGTGTGAAAAAGCTCTGAAGGGCAGTTGTTGATTCCAGCTTATGAGGAGATTGTTCCTGCTGAACCGGTGAAGGCACGTTACATGAAAATGGAAATTACTGAAACGAACACAAGTAACGACGCTTGCCAGATAGCTTATTTCAAGGCATACGAAAAAATTTAAAGCCATAATTTCTTCTACCTTTTTAAAATCTAAGTATCTTTGCAGAGGATGTCCGATAGGTTCAGACATCCTCTTTTTATAATTCTAACTGAATCTAAAGATCATGAATAAACAGAAAGTGCTGTGTTTGTTGTCAGGACTATTGTTAGCCTCTCTTGTCTGTGCACAGGATATAAAAGTGTATGATGTGTCCGATTTTGGTGTAAAAGCCAATAGCTCAAAAAACATGTCGGTTATTTGGCAGAAAATGCTGAAGAAAATTAATGCTGAATATAGAGAAGGTGACAGTATCGTAATTCGTTTTCATCCAGGTACCTATCATTTTCATGAGAAAGGGGCGGCTATAAAGGAATACTATATTTCTAATCATGATCAGGACAATCCGAAAAAGGTTGGCATTTCTCTGGAAGGAATGAAGCATCTGACATTGGATGGTGGTGGAGCTTCATTTGTTTTTCATGGTAGAATGTTGCCGATTTCTCTACTGCATTCAGAGAACTGTGTTTTAAAGAATTTCAGCATTGATTTTGCAAATCCACATATCGCACAAGTGGAGATTGTGAAGAACGATCCGAAACAAGGGATTACTTTCCGTCCAGCTTCTTGGGTGAAATATCGTATTGCTAAAGATAGTGTCTTTGAAGCCTATGGCGATGGATGGACAGTAAGACATAGTTGGGGAATTCCTTTTGAAAAGGATACAAGACGGATTGTCTACAATGCTGGTGATCGTGGATGCAATACCAAGGGAGCTTCTTTGACATCAGACGGATGTGTGTTGGCACCGAACTGGAAAGACGGTAAACTGGTACCGGGAACGATATTTGTGATGCGTGGATGGGGCCGTCCCACTCCGGGTATTTTCCTTTCGCACAATCTTAATACCCGTCTGGAAAATATACAGGTACATTATGCAGAAGGAATGGGACTGTTAGCCCAAGTATGTGAAAATATAACGCTCGAGAAATTCCGTGTGTGTCTAAAAGGGGAGGAGGATCCTCGCTATTTTACGACTCAAGCGGATGCTACCCACTTTTCGGGTTGCAAGGGAAAGATCATTTCATGTAACGGGTTGTACGAGGGGATGATGGATGATGCGATAAATGTGCACGGCACTTACTTGAAAGTAATCGGTCGTAAGGATGAGCACACCTTGGTGGGTCGTTATATGCATGACCAGTCTTGGGGTTTTGAATGGGGACGTACAGGTGACGAAGTACAGTTTATCCGTTCAACGACCATGGAATTGATCGGTACCAAAAATAAAATTACGGCTATCACTCCTTATGATAAGGACTGTATAGAAGGAGCTCGCGAATTTCTGATAAGTTTTGAGAAGCCTGTAGAGGCCTGTATTGATGAAAAGGGAAGCTTTGGTATTGAGAATTTGACTTGGTCTCCAGAAGTCTTGTTTTCGGGTAATCTTATTCGCAACAATCGGGCGCGTGGTGCTTTGTTCAGTACGCCTCGCGAGACAATTGTCGAAAACAATACATTTGATCATACATCAGGAACAGCCATTTTGCTTTGTGGGGATTGTAACGGATGGTTTGAGACAGGGGCTTGTCGCAATGTTCAGATACGTAACAATCATTTTATCAATGCGTTGACCAGCATGTATCAGTTTACCAATGCTGTGATTTCTATCTATCCGGAGATTCCTGAACTGGAGAAGCAACAAGCTTATTTTCACGGAGGAAAAGAGGGAGGTATCGTGATAGAAAACAATGTATTCGATACGTTTGATGCCCCAATCCTCTATGTAAAATCCGTAGATGGTCTTGTCTTTCGGAACAATACGATAAAAACAAATACGGAATATCCTCCTTTCCATTTTAACAGAAACCGCTTTTGGTTGGAAAAGGTGAATCGTGTGTCCATTTCAGAATAAAATAAAATGTGAGTAACTTCTAACTTAAATTATAAAACTCGTATAGCATGAGACACTTTTATGGTAATCTTGAGCGTTGGAAAGCGATGCCTTTAGCATTGGCTTTACTATTGTTATCTCCTCAGCAGGAGGCTCAAGCTGTGTGTAATGAAAAAAACGGTGTCGAGGCTACACAACAGGCTGCGATACAGATTGTCGGAGCTGTCCAAATCAATCCGACTACGGTAGAAATTCTCTTTTCAAACAATCAGCGCATGACGCTCGATTTTTATGGGGAGAATATTTTCAGAATGTTTCAGGACAATGCGGGAGGTGTCATTCGTGATCCCCAAGCTGAGCCGGAAGCAAAAATTTTGGTGGGCCAGCCACGTAAATCTATTGTAGGATTGGATTTACAAGATGAGTCTGGACAATTGTCGGTGGCTACGGAGAGAATCAAGATCGTGTTTGATAAGAATACGACATTGATGAAGGTAGTCAATTTGGAAAACGGAAAGGTTGTGATTGAAGAAGTGGAGCCTATCGTGTTCGAAAAGGATATGGTTACATTGAAACTGAAAGAGCAATCTGATGAATATTTCTATGGCGGAGGTGTACAGAATGGACGTTTCTCCCATAAAGGACGATCTATTGCCATTGAAAATCAGAATAGTTGGACGGACGGTGGTGTAGCGTCCCCAAATCCTTTTTATTGGTCGACAAACGGTTATGGCATCATGTGGCATACGTTTAAAAAAGGAGTTTATGATTTCGGACGTGAAGTAGCTGGAGTTGTCAAGTTGTCTCATCAAACAGATTATTTGGATCTCTTCGTGATGGTCAATGAGGGGGCTGTACCTTTGTTGAATGATTTTTATCAACTGACAGGAAATCCTGTACTGATACCGAAATTTGGTTTCTATCAGGGCCATCTGAATGCTTACAATCGTGACTACTGGAAAGAAGATGAGAATGGCATCTTGTTTGAAGACGGGAAGCGTTATAAGGAAAGTCAAAAAGACAATGGTGGCATCAAGGAATCATTGAATGGCGAAAAGAACAATTATCAGTTCTCGGCCCGCGCGGTGATCGATCGATATAAGAATCATGATATGCCTTTGGGCTGGTTGCTTCCTAATGACGGATATGGTGCCGGTTATGGACAGACAGGTACGCTGGACGGTAATATTCAGAACTTGAAGAGCCTGACAGACTATGCCCACAAAAATGGAGTGGAGATAGGTCTTTGGACCCAGTCGGATTTGCATCCGAAAGAAGGGGTTGAGGCGTTGCTTCAACGTGATATTGTTAAAGAAGTGAGAGATGCAGGTGTGCGCGTACTGAAGACGGATGTCGCTTGGGTAGGTGCCGGTTATTCATTCGGATTGAACGGTATTACGGATGTGGCACAAATCATGCCTTATTATGGCAATAATGCACGTCCTTTCATCATCAGCTTGGATGGTTGGGCTGGTACTCAACGTTATGCAGGGTTATGGTCGGGTGACCAGACTGGTGGTAACTGGGAGTACATCCGTTTCCACATCCCAACCTATATTGGTTCAGGCCTTTCGGGTAATCCTAATATTTCTTCAGATATGGACGGTATTTTCGGTGGAAAGAATTTGGTAGTAAATACCCGTGATTTCCAGTGGAAAACCTTTACTCCTATGCAGCTGAACATGGACGGCTGGGGAGCAAATGAAAAATATCCGCATGCTTTGGGTGAGCCTGCTACTTCTATCAATCGCTGGTACCTGAAGTTAAAGTCGGAATTGATGCCCTATACTTATAGTATAGCACGGGAATCAGTAGATGGCTTGCCTATGATTCGTGCGATATTCCTTGAATATCCTAATGCCTATACATGGGGTAAGTCTACCCAATACCAATATTTGTATGGCCCTTATTTCTTGGTTGCTCCGATTTATCAGGCTACGAAGGCTGATGGACAGGGTAATGATGTCCGTAATGGAATTTACTTGCCAGAAGGTGAGTGGGTTGACTATTTCTCTGGCGATGTCTATCAGGGTGGCTGTATCATCAACAACTTTGCTTCACCGCTTTGGAAGCTTCCTGTGTTTGTGAAGAAAGGGGCTATTATCCCAATGGCAAATCCGAACAACAATGTGCATGAGATAGATCAGCATCTGCGTATCTATGAATTGTATCCTTATGGCTATTCGTCGTTTACAGAGTACGATGACGATGGTGTGTCAGAAGAATATCGTGCGGGTAAATTTACGACTACGTTGATTGAATCGGATGTGAATGAAAAGGGTGAGTTACAGGTAACAATCCATCCTGCACAGGGTGATTTCAAAGGCTTGGTAAAGGAGAAGGCTACTGAATTCCGAATCAATGTCACTGAGAAGCCGAAGAAGATTGTAGCCAATGTTGGTAAAAACAAGATTAAGCTCACTGAAGTCACTTCTTTGGAAGCATTCAAGGCGGGCGAGAATGTGTATTTCTACAATCAGTCTCCTAATTTGAACCAGTTTGCGACGCCAGGCAGTGATTTTGCCAAAGAGGTGATAACAAAGAACCCTCAATTGCTGGTGAAACTGGCTGCTTCGGACATTACGGCCGCTACCACTACTTTGACGGTGAAAGGTTTTGCCTTTGCTCCTGCTGACAAGTATCGCATTTCGACAGGTACGTTGCTTGCTCCTCAGCCACAGATTTCTGATGAAAACACCGAAGCTTATACGTTGAAACCCACATGGGCGAAAGTTGAAAATGCTGATTTCTATGAAATAGAGTTCGATGGTATGTTTTATACTACCATTCGCGAAACCGAACTGCTGTTTGAAGGTCTGAAGGCAGAAACCGCTTATTCCTTCAAAGTACGTGCTGTAAACAAGGAGGGTGTATCTGATTGGGCAGAATGCAGTGCTACCACGAAACAGAACCCGTTGGAATTTGCGATTACAGGTATGATGGGTGAAACCTCTGTTCCTAATCAGGGAAATTCGATTCGAAAACTGTTTGATTTTGAAGAAGGTGAGATTTGGCATACGAAGTACAATGAAAAAGCTGTACCGTTCGATTTGATTATTGATTTGCGTTCTATCAATCAGATAGAAAAACTGCACTATCTGCCTCGTGACAATGCCGGCAACGGAACGTTGTTGAAAGGAACGATCTACTATAGCATGGATAAGGAGAACTGGACAGAAGCAGGTGCTTTTGATTGGAAGCGTGATAATGAGACGAAGATCTTCAACTTTGGCCAGAAACCGACAGTTCGTTACATCAAGATGAGTGTGACAGAGGCTGTAGGCGACTACGGTTCAGGACGCGAGATCTATGTGTTCAAGGTACCAGGCACAGAAAGCTATCTGCCGGGCGACATCAACAATGATAAAAAGATTGACGAGAACGACCTGACTTCGTATACCAATTACACAGGTTTGAGAAGAGGTGATTCCGATTTCGAAGGATATATCAGTCGTGGCGACTTGAATGTAAACGGCCTGATCGATGCTTATGATATCTCTGCAGTGGCTACCCGCTTGGAAGGTGGTGCACATGTTCGGAATGTGGAAAAGGTAGAAGGCAATATTACGCTGACCACAGCTAAGCGCTCATATACGAAGGGTGAGACTGTTGAAATTCTGGTAAAAGGTACAGGCCTGAAGGCAGTCAATGCTTTGAGTTTTGCTCTTTCTTACAATCCGGCCGATTATGAATTTATGAGTATTGAGGCAGGTGCCGTCAAGGATATGCATAATATGACGAACGACCGTCTTCATACCAGTGGTGAGAAAGCATTGTATCCGACCTTTGTCAATCTTGGTAATCGTGAGACGCTGGAAGGCGATTGTGACCTGTTTGTCATTAAACTGAAGGCCAATCGAAATGTGAAGTTCGACCTGCAGGCAAAAGATGGTTTCTTGGTAAACAAACGAATGGAGGTCAGAAAGTTCTGAAAAAGAGAGGCATCTTCTTGTTTGATCGACAAGTAATGCTTACCTTTGCAACATGTGAATAAAGGAAGGGGTGTACGTATGTAAAATGGCGTACCCTCTGTCCTCTTGATATAGATACAACATTTTTATTCTTTAACTTTTAAATTAAAACCATTTATGAAAAAAATTGGAACATTACTGTTGGCCATGTGCCTTGCATTGGGCGCATGCTCTACACAGTCGACCTCTACCGTTCAGACGAACGATAAGGGTACGCAGTGGGAATGGAAGAATGGAACCATTGTAGTAAAAACACCTGAGCGTCCTGCCGGACAGCAAAGCGTATTGGGACTGACTACTCCGAAAATGGAGGTGGTACGTGTAGGTTTTGTCGGCTTGGGTATGCGTGGCCCGGGTGCTGTCGCTCGTTTTACTTATATCCCTGGTACTCAGATTGTAGCTCTTTGTGATTATGAGCAAAAGCGTGCTGAGGCTTGCCAGCAGATTCTGAAGAAGGCTTCTTTGCCGAAGGCTGCCATTTATTCAGGTGCCAATGGCTATGAAGAGCTCTGCAAACGTGATGATATTGACTTGGTTTACATTGCCGCTGACTGGTTGCACCACTTTCCCATCGCCAAGTGTGCGTTGGAGAACGGCAAGAACGTCGCTATTGAAGTACCTTCTGCCATGAACTTGAAGGAATGCTGGGAGTTGATAGATCTGAGTGAAAAAAATCGTAAGCACTGTATGATTCTGGAGAACTGCTGCTATGACTGGTTTGAAATGAACACCCTGAACATGGCTCAGAATGGTGTGTTCGGCGAAGTGATCCGTGCACAAGGTGCTTATATCCATAACTTGAGCGAATTCTGGGATTACTATTGGAAGAACGGCGAAGGCGACAAGCTGGGCTGGCGTCTGGACTACAACATGCGTCATCGTGGCGACGTATACGCTACTCACGGCCTTGGTCCTGTTGCACAGGCGCTTGATATCCACCGTGGTGACCGTATGACTACGCTGGTAGCTATGGATACCAAATCTGTTATCGGTAAGGCATTGGTTGAAGAAAGAACAGACTCTACCTGCAACAACTTCCGTAACGGCGACCACACTACGACGTTGATCCGCACTGCCAATGGTAAAGTGATTGAAATCCAGCACAACGTGATGACTCCTCAGCCTTACAACCGTCTGTATCAGCTGACTGGTACTAAAGGCTTTGCCAATAAATATCCTGTAGAAGGTTATGCTCTCGACGCAGCTCAGCTGAGTGCTTCTGGTGTACAGCCTAAGGTTGATGACCTGAGCGCACATGGTTTCATGTCTGACGCTGACATGAAGGCACTGGTAGAGAAATATCAGCACCCCATCCTGAAGAAATATGGTGAGATGGCTAAGGAAGTAGGTGGTCACGGTGGTATGGACTTCATCATGGACAGCCGTCTGGTATACTGCTTGCAGAATGGTCTGCCTTTGGATATGGACGTATATGACCTGGCTGAATGGTGCTGTCTGGCCGAGCTGGGCGAATTGTCTATGGACAATGGTTGTGCTGCTGTTGAATTCCCCGACTTCACTCGTGGCGAATGGAATGTAGTGAAAGGTTACAAGCACGCTTATGCAAGCCCCGAAGATGAGGCTGCCAGCATGGAGAAGGCTAAAGCTTTCACTGCTAAATTGAAAGAACAAGGTGCCAAAGAATGGGCAGAAGAAGGTAAATAAAACATAGTTTTCCTTATAGGAAAGCAATGGAATCTTAATCCCATTCCATCTTTTTATAGTATAAAGCCGGCTTAGTCCGGCTTTTTTACTATCTTTGCCTATGCTGACCAAATTAAGATCTGAAATGAAAAAGACGTTGTTATGGGCCTGCTTTCTGATAGGATGTGCAAGTGTGCAGGCGCAAGATCCCCTTATTGAACCTGAAGAAGGACGGACGTTGCTCGAACGTTTCACCAAAGGTGGGAAATCCATTTCATCCAGTAGTATGAATTTACAATTCTATACGTCCGCTGCAGCCAATTTCATAGATGGCTCGTTGGACGAGGCTGCATTTAAAATCAATGGAGTCCGTTTGGAGTTGTTGGGAGATTTTGGTAAAAATTTCGCTTATCATTTCAGACAATCGTTCAATAAGTACAGCAATCCTCGTGCGGTGGACAACCTGTCTTCCTCTGTAGAGTGCGCTTACGTAGACTGGCGGATGAATCCTCATTTTACGTTGACGGTAGGAAAGCAGGCTATTCAGCTGAGTGGTTATGAATATTGGGTGAATGCAATTCGGGTGCGTGAATTCAGTGATTTCAATAACTATATTGATTGTTATCAGGCAGGTCTAAATGGAGCCATCATCTTTTCGCCTACGCAACGGTTGAATTTACAGGTGCTGAATAATTCGGCTGCTAAGGGGGAGGAATCTTTTATCTATGGACTTCCCGAAGGGGTGAACAAGGTAAAAGTTCCTGTACTTTCCACTCTCAACTGGGATGGTTATTTCTTCGACAGAGGATTAAATTTGCGTTATTCCGCTTCGTGGGGAGAGTTGGCCGACAAACGTGACATTCTTTATCTGACCGCTGGTAATGTGTGGGAGAAAGGCCCTATTGTGGCATATGCGGATTTTATGTATTCACGTGAGGGTATTGATACGAAAGGGCTGATCAGTGAGCTGTCTGCTACTTTGGCTGATGGAGGTGTGACGGCGCAGCATGTCCATTACTTTACGACTATTCTTAATTTCGATTATCGGGTACATAAACATTGGAATGTGTATGCAAAAGGTGCTTACGAATTAGGGGGCGTGTATAAAGCAAATGGCCCTTATGAGAAAGGCCTTTATCGTCGCACATGGAATGCACAACTGTGTGCAGAGTATTTTCCGATGGACAATAGTGAATTGCGTATTTACCTGCACCTGTTGTATAAAGATCATGGGCTGACGTCGCGTGCTCGTGCGTTGGGAGCCGATGACTATACGTCGCAGCGCATTTCGTTGGGTTTGGTTTATACCATTCCTGTTTTCTAAGGCTTTCTGATTTGTCCGTTGCCTTCGATAATCCACTTGTAAGTAGTAATTTCTTCCAAAGCCATCGGGCCACGTGCATGTAGCTTTTGAGTGCTGATACCTATTTCTGCACCTAAGCCGAATTGAGCTCCGTCAGTAAATGAAGTCGGGGCATTGACGTAGACACAGGCTGCATCTACTTTGCGGCAGAACAAGGCTGCATTCGTCGGATTTTCTGTCACGATGCATTCGCTATGTTTGGAACTGTAGTGTTGGATATGATTCAACGCTCCCTCTATTGAACTACAGGTTTTAATGGACATTTTGTAATCCAGAAATTCGGTGCCAAAGTCCTGATCTGTGGCCATTTTGAACAATTCTTGTGGATAGTTTCCTTGCAGTGCGGCATAAGCAGGGGCGTCAGCACAGATGATGACATGGCTGTTGGCCAGTGGCGCACAAAGTTGGGGCAGATCGTGGAGGCGTTTGGCGTGGACAATCAGGCAATCCAAGGCATTGCATACACTGACGCGGCGTGTTTTGGCATTGTTGATAATGGCTGTTCCCTTTTGCAAGTCACCTTCTTTATCGAAGAAAGTGTGGCAGATGCCTGCGCCGGTCTCAATAACAGGGATTGTAGCATTCTGGCGGACGAATTGGATGAGATTGCTGCTACCGCGGGGGATTAGCAAGTCTACATATTGATTGGCATGGAGCAGTTCGGCGGTTGCTTCATGGGTGGCGGGGAGGAGTTCGACAATGTGTGGATTGAGTTGAAAATGTTTCAGCACCTGATGGATGACGTGGATGATAGCACGGTTCGAACAGTCGGCATCGCTTCCTCCCTTTAGGATACAGGCATTACCACTCTTCAGGCAGAGTGAGAAAACATCGAAGCTGACGTTGGGGCGCGCTTCGTAGATGATGCCTATGACGCCAAAAGGAACGCTGACTCGCCGAATGCGCAACCCGTTGGGCAGTGTGTTTTCTTTCAGCGTACGACCTAACGGAGAGGGCAGGGTGGCAACGTTGCGGATGTCGGCAGCAATGCTTTGAAGACGCTCTTTCGTGAGCTTCAGACGATCATATTTTGGATTGGCCGGATCCATACGCTCTAAGTCTTTAAGATTTTCAGACAGAATGAAATCTGTCTGTTCGATGGCGGCTTTGGCCACAGCCAGCAGGATCTTGTTGATATCTTTGTCGGTCAGTTCCAATAATTGTAGACTGGCCTCTTGTACTGCTTCAAATGTATGGATCAGGTTCATTGTTGTTTTTTTTTGTGGTTATTCGATGTACAGATAGTCGTAATGGATGATGGGTTTCTCGCCGTGTTTGCCCATGACTTCACGGGCTTGGTCTGAGCTGCAATTGGCTTTTCCGACGCCAATGGGCTTTCCTTCTGCATTGATGATGCGGACGATATCGTCTTTCTCGAACTCACCTTTGACGTCTGTGATACCTACCGGTAGGATACTGGCAGCTTTGTCGGCAACTATAATTTCGGTGGCTCGTGGATTGATGTGTAACTCTCCTTTGGCAAATCCTTCGCTATGTGCAATCCATTTCTTGATGCTGGAGACGGGTTGCGCTGCTGGCACGAAGCGAGTGCAGAGCGTGTCTTCAGGTTTTTCTATCAAGTCAGTCAATATATTGTCACGTTTGCCGTTGGCGATGATGACCGTAATCCCTTCGTCGGCAACCTTGCGGGCTATACGAGTTTTGGTCAACATCCCTCCACGTCCAAAGCTCGATTTAGAGGCTTGAATGTAGGAGGTCAAATCACAGTTTTGTTCGATTTTGCGGATGACTTTTGAGGTGGAATCGGATGGTAGCCCGTTGTAGATGCCGTCAATGTTGCTTAGTATGATGAGGGCTTGTGCGTCCATCATGGTGGCTATCAAGCCCGAAAGTTCGTCGTTGTCTGTAAACATCAATTCTGTGACAGAAATGGTGTCGTTTTCGTTGACGATGGGGAGAACGCCATTGTCCAGCATCACGTTCATGCAATTCTTCTGGTTAAGGTAGTGACGTCGTGTGCCGAAACTTTCTTTCATGGTAAGCACTTGTCCCACGGTGATACCATATTCGCGGAACAGTTCATAGTAGCGGTTGATGAGCTTTACTTGCCCGATGGCAGAAAATAATTGGCGTTGGTCTACACTGTCCAGCTTTTTGATAGGTGAAAGTTCGCTTCGACCTGAAGCTACAGCTCCCGAAGAGATAAGGACTACCTTGATGCCAGCCTTGTGTAGGGCCGCAATTTGATCGACCAACGCAGACATGCGGGTAACGTCCAATGTCCCGTCGGCACGAGTAAGTACGTTGCTGCCAATTTTGACAGCAATTCGGTTCAATGCTTGTTTCATATTTGTGGTTCGGTCGTTTGTCTCTGTCTTAGCCATTTTGCTCCCTGTCGCGTTCACGCATCACTTGCATGGCTGCTTCATAGTCTTCTTCGTTCACCAATACAGCTACGTCTATGGCCGTTTCGGGGAGGGCTATGTTGACTGCGATACCGTCTTTAGTGGCAGATTTCACTCCGTTTGCTTCCAGTAATCCTTTTACTAACTCGGCTTCCCATAAGGAACCTTTGAATACTTCAATGAGTTTGCTTTTGTCTTCCGCTTTCATAACTTTCCGATTTAAAAGGTTTGGGTTTACAAAAATAACAAATTCATTTTTCAAAAGCTTATAATGTGTCGGATTATTTATGGATTACGTTGTATTCTTATGGCTAAACATCTACTTTAGCGTTGTAAAGTGGCACTTTAGAAGTCTAAAGAGGCACTTTACGATGCTAATCATTAAGGTCCAGATGACTGACTTGGATTGATTCATTGAGGAAAGTCGAGGCAGAGTCGGCAAATTTCTCTTCGGCTTCCGTAGTAAAGTAAGTACAAGTTCCGCCACGCGTGCATCGCGCATCCATTTCGGGATGACGTTTGAGGTAATCCTGCAAACTATTGGCGACTAACTCACCTTGCGAAACAATGTGGATACCTTTTGGTACATATTGCTTTATTTTGGGTAGAAGCAGAGGGTAATGAGTGCATCCCAAGATGATTGTGTCAATCTGATTGTCCTTAGCAAGCAGCTCGTCGATGTATTTCTTCACGAAATAGTCGGCACCTGGTGCCTGGGCTTCGTTGTATTCGACGAGGGGAACCCACATGGGACACGCTTGTCCTGTTACCTTGATTTCAGGGAAAAGCTTATGTACTTCCATGATATACGATTCCGATTTGATTGTGCCGGAAGTGGCCAAAATACCGACATGTTTGCTCTGGGTGATACTATCGATACATTCTACGGTAGGGCGGATAACGCCCAATACACGTCGGTCAGGATCGATTTGAGGGAGATTGTTGATTTGTATGCTACGTAAAGCTTTGGCTGAAGCAGTGTTGCAAGCCAGTATGACCAGGTGGCAACCCAACTCAAAGAGTCGTGTTACAGCCTGTAAAGTGAATTCGTATACGATTTCGAAGGAGCGTGTTCCATAAGGGGTCCGGGCGTTGTCGCCCAGGTAGATGAAATCATTATGCGGGAGTATTTCTTTGAATTTGCTCAGGATGGTCAGTCCGCCATAGCCAGAGTCGAAAACGCCGATAGGGCCTGGTTGGGATGGTAATGTATGTTTCATGTGTCATTTTGAATAATCTATTCACAAACTTACTGATTTTATTCGAATATCAAGGCTGTTGCCGGAGGCTATTTCTTGTATATGCAAAAAAATCCCGAAATACATGGGATGCATTTCGGGATCGCTTGATTTATAATTTGTGATTATTTTATTCCGAGTTGGGTTTTTACCTTGGCGGTCAGGTCGATGCTTCCTGTACCGATGTAAGCAACCGGTGTACGTGCGATATCGAAGATATAAACAACACCTTCTGCCTTACCTACAGCCTGAACAGCATCGTCCAGTTTCTTATAGATAGGTACCATAGCTTCTTGCTGAGCCTTTTCCATTGCCTGATAGGCTTCCTGTTGGAATTGTTGCTGGCGTTGTGCCATGTCCTGTACTTCCTTTGAACGTCTTTCCAGAATGTTCTTAGGTAGAGAATCTTGCTGTTGGAGCAGTTCCTGATACTTTCTGTTGAATTCTTCTTCCGAACGTTGCATTTCTTCACGATATTGTTTTGACAATGCATCCAAGTCGGCCTGTGCTTTAGTGAATTCAGGCATCACGGTGATGATTTCCTGCGAATTCATGTGGCCGAATTTGGCTTGTGCCATCGCTCCCAAGGGGAGGATGAACATAACTGCGATGAGTGCGATTTTTTTAAGCATAATGTTTATTTTTAAATTGATTATTTCTTCTTTTAGTGACTTTCGTGCAAATGTATTGATTTTAATTGGAATATCCTAACCTTGCCAATACTTCGTTGCTGATATCGATATCAGGAGAGGCGAATATAATGCTGGAAGCCGATGCACGATCGGTTACAACTGCATATCCTCGTTGGGTTGCGATTTCTTTGACGGCGTTGTAAATTTGATCTTGAATCGGACCTATCAAAGCTTCACGTTTCTTATAAAGTTCGCCTTCTGGGCCAAAATATTTGCGGCGGAGCTCGGCTAAAGATTTTTCTTTTTCTACGATCTCATTCTCTTTTTGGGTGCGTTGTGCTTCTGTCATGCTCTTGGCAGTAGCCTGGTAACTCTCATATAGATTTTTAGCTTCCTGCCCTGCTTTTTCTATTTCTGCCTGCCATTGTTTGCTGGCTTGTTCCAGTTGTTGGTTGGCACTTTCGTAAGCAGGGATATTCTCAAGGATATATTCCATGTCAATCAATGCAAACTTCTGCGCATGGGTTGCCACACTGAAGATGGTCAGTAGTAACAGGGTAAAAACACTCTTCTTCATAACTTATCGGTTTTGGTGAAACTAATGTTAGAATTCTTGTCCCAGAATGAAGTGGAACTGGCTTCCGCCATACGAACTTGATCCACGTACTTTGTCGAAACCATAAGCCCAGTCGATACCCATCATACCTACCATCGGGAGGAAGATGCGGACACCGACACCTGCCGAACGTTTCAGTTCGAAGGGGTTGAAGTCGTTTACCTCCTGCCAAGCATTACCGGCCTCGACAAAAGTCAGGGCATAAATGCTGGTACTGGTTTCGAGCATCAGCGGGTAGCGCAATTCAAGGCCAAGGCGGGTGTAGGCATAACCTTCGCTGCCGTAAGAGGCCAATGAACCGTTTTCGTAACCACGCAGGGCTATTGTTTCGGTTGCGTAATAGGAATAGCCGGTCATACCGTCACCACCCACTTCGAAAGTACCGAACGGTGACTTTTTATATTTATTGTAATGACCCAGCAAACCGAACTCAACACGACCCATGAGGACAGGTGTACGTTTCACGTTGTAGGGGTCCATCAACGGAATGTACACTTTGGATTTGAATTTCCACTTGTGGTATTCTACCCATTTGTGCATCTTGTTGATATCATCCTGGTTGTTCAGGTTGTATTTGCTGTAGTCTACTCCGTCGAACAGAGAATAAGGCGGTGTAAACTGTACAGAGAGCGAGAACTCGGATCCTTGGCGCGGATAAATCGGGTTGTCGATAGAGCTGCGCGAAAGGGTCAGGTTTATACTCAAGTCGTTGCACTTTCCATTGGTTACAGGGAAGTATTGCCACTCTTTCAAAACATAGCGTTGATAAGAGAGCTCTGCGGTGAACTGGAAGTAGTCATCAGGCCACTTCAGACGCTTACCAAACATGACGGCCAAACCATACATCTGAACTGATTTGTCGGGGTCATAATAGTTCTCGTAGTTAGTATAGTTGCCATAGTTGTAGAGGCCATAACCGTACATACCACTATAAAGACTGTTATAGTAGCTATTATAATAAGCATCGTTATAGTAACGGCTACTGATATCCGTCTGGCGAGAATAGAAGGCTGACACAGAGAAAGCATTCGGACGCTTGCCGCCGAACCAAGGATCGTAGAATGATACACTATACGACTGGTAGTATTTAGCATTGGTTTGGCCGCTGATGGTCAGTGTCTGTCCGTCACCTTGTGGCAGGATGCCTCGATAGTTCTCGCCCGGGTGCAACAAGTTAGCCAATGAGAAGTTGGTAAACTTCAGACTCAATTTACCGATGACACCTGTCTGTCCCCAACCTGCTGAAAATTCGACCTGGTCGTTAGCTTTGGAAACAAGCGGATAGCCGATATCCACCGTACCGTCTTCGGGACGTGGTTTAATGTCCGGTTGGAGTTGTTCGGGGTCGAAGTGTCCCATCTGCTGGATTTCACGAAGCGAACGCATCAATTCTTCACGGCTGAAAAGGTCGCCCGGGCGGGTACGAAGTTCGCGACGTACAATGTTCTCGTAGACGCGGTCGTTACCACTGATGATGATCTTGTTGATGGTTGCCTGGCGTCCTTCGTAAATACGCATTTCAAGGTCGATGGAGTCACCTACGATGTTTACTTCTACAGGATCAAGGCTGTAAAACAGATAACCGTTGTTGTAGTACAAGTTTCCGATAGCATCTTCATCGGTCGATGTACGTTCTTCAAGTAATTTCTGGTTGTAGACATCGCCTTTCTTCATGCGAAGTAAGTAGTCCAACTGCTCAGATGGATAAAGCGTGTTACCTACCCATGTCACGTTACGCAGATAGTATTTCTGTCCTTCTTCAATTTGCAGATAAACGTTTACGGTCTTTTCATCGTAGGGTGTCACACTATCGGCCACAATCATGGCATCGCGATAACCCAGTTCGTTATACTTGTCGATGATGAGTTGCTTGTCTGCCTCATAGTTCTCTTCTACGAATTTCTTAGTGCGGAACAGGTTCAACAGTTTACCTTTTTCGTTGGTTTTCTTCATCACACGCTTCAGCTTCTTGGCGGTGATAGCTTTGTTTCCTTCGATCGTGATCTGATGTACCTTTACTTTTTCTTTTTTGTCGATTTCGATGTCGACAATCACTTGGTTTTCATTGTTCTTATCATCTTTTTGGTTGATGATAACTTCTGCGTTTTTGAAACCTTTGTCGTCGAAATAACGTTCTATCAATGTTTTAGCACGGTCTATCTGATTGGGAGTAATCTGATTTCCCTTAATCATTCCGATCTTGGTTTCCAAATCTTCACGTTCAGACTTCTTGACGCCATGGAAATGGATTTCCGATACACGCGGACGCATCACCACGTGGATGGTGAGCCATGCCTTGTCGCCTTCCACCTTGTCGAATGTGATAGAAACATCGGAGAAAAGTCCGTGACGCCAATAGCGTTTACAGGCTTGGGTGATTTCATCGCCAGGAATGGTGATCAGCTGTCCTTTTGAGAGGCCGGACAGGTTGATGATGACATAATCTTCATAATTTTCGGCGCCTTCCACTTTGATGTCTGCTATTTCATATTTTTTCGGGGTGCCATAGAGCACAACGGGTTTTTCAGACTGATTGTCTTGTGCAAATGCCGTCGGCAGGCAGCTAATGAGGAGAAAGGCTGTTACGAGTATGGAGAAGATACGATAATGCATTATTTCACTGATTACAGATTACTATTCTATTTCTTTATTTATGGTTTCAACTGATTTGCTCACTGGTTTTACCAAACCTTCTTTCACGTTTCTGGTAGTCACAAATGGCACGGCAGAATTCTTCTTCGTGGAAGTCGGGCCAATAGGTGTCGCAGAAGTAAAGTTCCGAATAGGCACATTGCCATAACAGGTAATTGCTTAAACGGATTTCGCCTCCCGTCCGTATCAGCAAGTCGGGATCGGGCATGAAATTGGTAGCCAGATGCCGGCTGATGGTACGGTCGTCTATCTGCTCTGGAGACAGAATCCCATTTTTTACCTCTTCGGCTATTTGACGTGTTGCTTCGGTTAGCTCCCAACGTGAGGAATAACTCAAGGCCAGAACGAGACACATGCCCGTATTGGCTGAGGTATGTTCGATACAACTGTTCAAACGGGTTTGTACATTGGCAGGCAGTTTGGCGATATCACCTATCACGCGGAAACTGATGTTGTTCTTCATGAACGTTTCTTCCTCAATGGAGTCAAACAGCAGTCCCATCAGTGCACTGATTTCTGTTTCAGGACGGTTCCAATTTTCAGTGGAGAAAGTGTAGAGGGTCAAATATTTGACACCCATCCTTGCTGCTTCTTCGGCAATGATGTGCACAGTCTCTGCACCGGCTTGGTGACCAAAACTGCGTTCGTGTCCGCGTTGTTTGGCCCATCGTCCGTTTCCATCCATGATGATGGCTACGTGCTGTGGCACCCGGTTAAGGTCGATTTGTTCTTTATATGACATCTTTATATCTATAAAGCGGTATTAGTATTTCTTTAATTTGTTGAGGCAACCACGCCATACTTCATTGGTGGTACCTCCCCATATGATCCAGATGAAATTGTTCTTGTCTACTGTGATTGTGTATGAGGTACCTTTCGAAGCAAATTCTGCGGGGAATACGACTTTTTCTTCCTGTTTCTCCCATGCGATGCCACCTGTTGCCGATTTATAAAAGGCTTCCAGTTTGCCTCCCATAATGTAGAGTGCATCGTCGTAATAGATGATGCTGGGATTGGTCAGGGCTGGACAATGGGAAGTGGTAGTGGTGCTCAGGTCCACCCAGCCATAACCGCTCATGGAAGACCAAGGTACGGTTTGTTCATTGTCATCTTGCGATACGTTGCCTACCAGAAATGCCTTGTTCAGACCGTTTGATGTAGTCAAGGTGCAGGCTGAATAGTTGGCGGTTGGGAAACCTTCGGGCACTTCGTCTTGCTGAACCCATGTGATGCCGTCGGTAATACAGAAGTAGTTTTTACCGTCGGTTTCGTTCTTCATAATAGCACTCAGTTGGGTAGGAGTACCGCTGATTTCATTGGCGGGGAAAGCTGTCAGCAGACTTACGATATGCCCGCTCAAAGATTCCTGCTTTTGCCAGTTGATGCCGTCTGTTGAAGAGTAGACGGAGCCGTCTTCTGTATTGACCCAAAGTCCTTCTTGGAAATTGGTAAGCGTACTGAGTATTGCATTGGTTGGAAGGTTGGGTGTAATGCCTTGCCAACTGTATTCACTGGGGACGATGGATGTCTTGTAGCCGGCGTTGGGGGCATTGTAGACAAACAATTCGTCGTTCAATACAATCGATTTCAGACCTTGTGCCGTTGTCGTGATAGCAGGCGCAGAAGTCATTTTATGCCATACCAGCGAATCGGGATCTTCCTTGTGGACATTGATAATCAGTCTGTAGAGGCGGCTTGTGATGCCATCTGCGGCTACCACCTTGAATTGCAATCCGCTTGCCGAGTTCATGGCGGGAAGCAGGTTCTGGTAGTTGTCTGCATTGAACAGCGTGTCAGGCGTACCCGACATGATGATGCCACTTGTTGTCGTAAATGTAGTGATTTTGATACTGTCTATAAGGGTATCCGCACTCATGGGAAGGGAGTCGCGGTTATAGATGAGTCGCTGGATTTGGTCTATTTCGAATTTGTAGTTTACGCCATAAATCGTGTCAAGCTCGAATGCGTGAACGGTAGCATCGGTGCTATATTCATAGTTGTTGTCTGAGTTCAGGCACGAACTGATGACGATAGATACAGTGAGAAAACTTATGATAATGGATAAAAACTTCAGTCTCATTTGTTGTTATATTGTTTATTCAAGCTGCAAAAATAGGAACATTTTTTTCTATAAATACCTTTGTGGGGAAGTTTTATATAAAATTATAGATAATATGAGCCTTTTTGTCGATTAAATGGCTCAATTTGCAGGCGTTAGAAGCCTTGCCGGGCAGGGTCGTCTGTTTTCATCAGAAGCTTTTCCTGTGTGAAGTAATGACGGTATCCTCGTCCGAAATGGCATTCCCTGCGGTAGATGTCCTGCGGGGATAGCAAGGGGGCTTTTACGCCTTCGCCCAATATCATGGGGGCTTCTTCTACTATGATTTCGTCCCATAAGCCTGCGTCGATAAACGACTGGAGAAGTCGGCTTCCTCCTTCGACCAAAAGAGATTGTAGCTGGCGTTCGTACAGATCTTTCAATATTTCGGACAAGTTTTCTTCTGTGTATACCAGTGTGGGTTGGGAGCCGTCGAACAAGTTAAGGTCTTGGGGCAACCGATGGTGGCGGTCGATGGTGATACGCACGGGGGCGGGGCCATACCAGTGGCGCACGTTGAGTCGGGGGTTATCGAGTCGTGCGGTGTCGGTGCCTACGAGGATGGCAGCATGTTCCGTTCTCAGTTTGTGAACCAGCATGCCAGTCAGCGGGCTGGAGAGCACGGTCGGGTTGCCTTCCGTTCTTAGTCGGTCGATAAAGCCGTCGGCCGATTCTGCCCATTTCAGGGTGATGTAGGGACGCTTGCGGGTGTGGAAGGTGATGAAACGGCAGATCAGTTGTCGGCATTCTTCTTCGAGTACCCCCACGATCACCTCGCGGCCGGCGTCGCGTAGCTTCTGTATGCCCCTTCCTGCCACTTTCGCAAAGGGGTCTTGGCATCCGATGACGATGCGTGGTATCTGTTTTTCTATGATCAGGTCGGCGCAGGGGGGCGTCTTGCCATAATGGGCGCAAGGCTCCAGGCTGACGTATATCGTCGATTCCTTTAACAGGGCAGGGTCTTTGACGGAGCGGATCGCATTCACTTCGGCGTGTGCCTGCCCGCAACGCACATGATATCCTTCTCCGATGATGCGCCCGTTGTGTACGATGACTGCTCCCACCATCGGGTTAGGGGCTGTGTTGCAGAGTCCGTTGCGTGCCAGTTGGATGCAGCGGCGCATGTATTTTTCGTCTTCCATATATTTCTTTGTTTAGGGATAATGTGTACTTTTGCAGCTTAGTTCTAAAAGACTTTCTTATCCCTTTTAGTTATAAATAATGATGAATAAGATCGTTGCCTATATCCGTAGCCGACTTCAGCCTTATTATACGGCAGAAGAAGTTTCCGCCCTTTCACGTATCGTGTGTTGTGATCTGTTGGGACAGGCACCGACCGACTATTATCTGGGCAAAGATATAGTTTTATCTCCAAAAAAAGAACAGGAACTGGAGGACATTCTGCAACGTTTGTCCCGATTTGAACCTTTGCAATACATCGAAGGCCGTACTTTGTTCCTTGGAAGAGAGTTTTGGGTCGCTCCTGGGGTGCTCATCCCGCGCCCTGAAACGGAAGAACTGGTGGAGCTGATGCTGAAGGAGATACCTGCGGATGCACGGATATTGGATGTGGGGACAGGTAGCGGTTGTATCGCCATTTCGCTGGCTAAGGAATTACCCGATGCTTTGGTAACGGCTTGGGACGTGTCGCCCGAAGCCCTCAGTGTGGCGCGTGTTAATGCCCGCAAACTTCAGGCGAACGTGCGTTTTGTGGAGTGCGACGTGCTCGCTTGCCAGGTGGACGAGGTAGGACTGTATGATGTCATTGTAAGCAATCCGCCCTATGTTACAGAGGCCGAAAAGGCAGATATGGAGCCGAATGTGCTCCAGTGGGAGCCCTCACTTGCTTTGTTTGTGCCCGATGATGATCCCCTGCGCTTCTATCGCCGCATTGCCGTCTTGGGGCGTGACATGTTGGCCGATGGCGGCCGGCTTTATTTTGAGATCAATCGGGCTTATGGCCGCGAGATGGTAGAGATGCTTCGTGCGATGGGGTATGTCGGGGTTCGTGTAGAAAAGGATTTGTCACAAAATGATCGTTTTGTAATTGCTGAAAAATAATGATGAATAAGGAAATGGATGCAAAGGAAGCCTTGGCGCGTCTTTCTGCCTATTGTTCCGTAGCAGAGCGTTGTCGGGCGGATGTGGAAGAAAAGTTGTTTCGTTGGGGGCTGGACAGTGCAGCGAGAGAAAGCATAGTTTTAGCCTTGGAAAAAGACCGTTTTTTGGATGAGAAAAGATACTGTTGTGCTTTCATTCGCGATAAGTATCTTTTTGCCCGTTGGGGAAAAGTGAAAATCGGACAGGCATTGAGGGCCAAACATTTGTCGCCGAATTTTTACGAACCCTTGCTGGACGAGGTGATTGATGAATCCGATTATTTGTCGGGGCTTCGGTCCTTGCTGGCTACCAAGCGGAAGACGGTGCGTGCCGCCAATGCTCGCGAATTGGAAGGAAAACTTGTTCGTTTTGCCTTAGGGCGTGGGTTTGCAATGGACGATATACGCCGTTGTATGGACATTTCTGAAGAAAATGAATAGGTAGACAAAAAAATATGTATCTTTTCGTTTCTATTTTCATTCCGATTCTGTATTTTTGTACCATATTTGATCATAAGAATAGTTTGCTATGAGAAATTTAGAAAAATTGTTTGCAGAGAAGTTGCTGAAAATCAAAGCTGTAAAGATACAGCCTGCTAACCCCTTCACTTGGGCCTCAGGTTGGAAATCGCCTTTCTATTGTGATAACCGCAAGACCCTTTCTTATCCTTCTCTTCGCAATTTTGTAAAGATTGAAATTACGCGACTCATTTTGGAACGTTTCGGACAGGTGGACGCTATCGCCGGCGTAGCTACGGGTGCCATTCCTCAAGGTGCTTTGGTGGCCGATGCGCTGAACCTTCCGTTTGTATATGTACGCTCCACTCCTAAGGACCATGGATTGGAGAACTTGATCGAGGGCGAGCTTCGTCCTGGTATGAAGGTCGTTGTCGTAGAAGACCTCATTTCGACGGGCGGCAGTAGCTTGAAGGCTGTTGAGGCTATTCGTCGTGACGGTTGCGAAGTGATAGGTATGGTGGCTTCCTATACTTATGGCTTCCCCATTTCCGAGAAGGCTTTCAAGGAAGCAAAAGTGCCTTTGGTTACACTGACCAACTATGAAGCTGTGCTCGAAGTTGCTTTGCGTACCGGCTACATCGAAGATGGCGATATCCCTACGCTGGAAGAATGGAGAAAAGATCCTGCGCACTGGGATGCTGGAAAGTAAGAAATCTTGTTTTATGGTGATAGTTAAAGAAAGAACTGTTCGGGCAATTTTGCCCGAAGGGTTCTTTTTTGTCTTTATTTAAGCTGAACATATATGACGAAATTTGAGAGTGGAGTGAAGGTAATTCCCGCCTCCCAAAGTGCCGTTTACGGCAAATTGTCCGATTTGAGCAATCTGGAGAAAATCAAGGACCGCCTGCCCGAAGACAAGGTGAAGAACCTGTCGTTCACGGCAGATACCCTTAGTGTCGAAGTGCCCCCCGTGGGGACCATTACGCTGGAGATTGTCGAACGCGAACCCGAGAAGTGCATCAAGTTCGGCACCACCACTTCGCCGCTGCCCTTCAACCTGTGGATACAGATTGTGCCTACGGGCGAGGCCGAGTGCAAGATGAAGCTCACCATCGGCATGGAGCTCAATCCCTTCATGAAAGCCATGGTGCAGAAGCCCTTGCAGGAGGGGCTGGAAAAAATGGCCGACATGCTGGCCCTGATACAATATTAACCGTTTTGTGAGGAGGAAAAGTGACATGGCACAGAAACTTTGGGAAAAATCAGTACAAGTAAACAAGGATATCGAGCGCTTCACCGTGGGGAGCGACCGCGAAATGGACCTCTACCTGGCTAAGCACGACGTGCTGGGCTCCATGGCCCACATCACCATGCTCCAGAGTATCGGATTGCTTGAAAAAGACGAACTGGAGCAGCTTTTGGCCGAGTTGAAGCAGATTTATGCTTTGGCCGAGCGGGGCGAGTTCGTCATTGAAGACGGTGTCGAGGATGTCCATTCGCAGGTAGAGCTCATGCTCACCCGCAAGCTGGGTGACGTAGGCAAGAAGATACATAGCGGTCGTTCGCGCAACGATCAGGTGCTGCTTGACCTCAAGCTCTTCACCCGCGAGCAGATCAAGGACATCGCCCTGGCCGTCGAGCAGCTCTTCGGCGTGCTCATCCGTCAGAGCGACCGCTACAAGGATGTCCTCATGCCCGGTTATACCCACCTGCAGATAGCCATGCCCTCGTCCTTCGGCCTGTGGTTTGGCGCCTATGCCGAGAGCCTTGTGGACGACATGATGTTCCTGCAGGCCGCCTTCCGCATGTGCAACCGCAACCCCCTCGGTTCGGCCGCCGGCTATGGCTCGTCCTTTCCCCTCGACCGTACGATGACCACCCGCCTGCTGGGCTTCGACTCGATGAACTACAACGTCGTCTACGCCCAGATGGGCCGCGGTAAGATGGAGCGCAACGTAGCCTTCGCCCTGGCCACCATCGCCGGTACCCTCTCCAAGCTGGCTTTCGACGCCTGCCTGTTCAACAGCCAGAATTTCGGCTTCGTCAAGCTGCCCGACGAGTGCACCACCGGCTCCAGCATCATGCCCCACAAGAAGAACCCCGACGTCTTCGAGCTGACCCGTGCCAAATGCAACAAGCTCCAGTCGCTGCCCCAGCAGATTATGATGATAGCCAATAACTTGCCCTCGGGTTACTTCCGCGACCTGCAAATCATCAAGGAAGTCTTCCTACCCGCCTTCCAGGAACTGAAGGACTGCCTGCAGATGACCACCTACATTATGAACGAAATCAAGGTGAACGACCATATTCTGGACGACGACCGCTATTCGCTTATCTTCAGCGTGGAAGAAGTCAATCGCCTGGCGCGCGAGGGCATGCCCTTCCGTGATGCCTACAAGAAGGTGGGACTCGACATCGAAGCCGGGCGCTTCACTCCACGCAAAGAAGTGCACCACACCCATGAAGGCAGCATCGGCAATCTGTGCAACGACCGCATCACTCAGCTGATGGAGCAAGTTGTTGAAGGCTTCAACTTCTCCACGATGGAGCAGGCTGAAAAACGTTTGCTAGGCCGTGGTTGAAAGAGGTGCCCGTGTGCGTCCTTTATGAAGTGACAATATCGAGGAGGTTTTCTGCAAATGGTAATTTTCTTGCAGAAGACCTTCTTTTTTTGTGTCAAATGTTTGGCTGTAATGCTGAAACTGTTTATCTTTGTACCCGTTCTTTCAAACGATTCTGCGGAAATAGCTCAGTTGGTAGAGCACAACCTTGCCAAGGTTGGGGTCGCGAGTTCGAGTCTCGTTTTCCGCTCCAATGGATGCTCGAATGGTGGAATCGGTAGACACGAGGGACTTAAAATCCCTTGGCCATTGCGGCTGTGCGGGTTCAAGTCCCGCTTCGAGTACGACAAAGTACAGATAATCCCTTGTAGGTCAATGACTTATGAGGGATTTGTTTTTATTTACATGAATATAGCATAAACAAACTATAATTTAGCTGTTTATGTGGAAATAAAAAAGCCACCTTACAATGAAGATGGCTAATTATTATAATATGCTGTTTTTGCTGTATGGTAAGTAGGAATTTTCAATTTTAATGGGGTGGGGTGTGTCCTATACCCCTTTTTGAAAAAAGTTCTCTGAAAAGTCAGATAGCAAAATTGAAATTTTTATTTTTCATTTATCATATCATATATTTGGGATTCACCTTTTAATTTATACGGTTTGTAGATATTCAAAGCAGAATCTAACCTAAAACATAATCCTCCTTTTACTTCATTAAGGTATTTGTCTTTAGCTGAAAAAAAACATATCATAACGAACTCTTTACCTCCAGTTTCCCATTCTTTAAACTTTTTATCATTCTTGATAATTTGTTCTAATGTTTTCTGAGTACATCCTCCTAATGCTAAATTTAGACCTGCACCTCTAAGTGTTAATTCATTTCCTAAATCTCCTTTTCCAGGCTTGGGCATATTAGATTCATCTTTAGGTTGTATAATATATAAGTCGCTAAATTTTTCTACTTTAAGGCTTGAGCCTTCTTGTAAGTTTTTGTTGAGATATTCTTTAATATTCTCTTTTGCTATATTCTCTTCATTGTTAGATGTGCATGAAAAGCATAAAACCAGAGATATTATAAAAATAATAGTGATTAAACATCCACTGTTTGAGCTTTTTCTGCTTGAACTTGTAGCCATCTTTAATCCTGTACCAATTATAGAACTAAATATCTTTTCCCCTTTTCTTGCATTTCTTGAACATGGGTCTAATCTTCTTCTTGCCATAATACATTTTGTGTAAATATGATTTCTTATTAATACTATTTCTTTAACTGCAGGTGTATAACAATATTATAACAATGATTACATATAATGTACCTAAGAACACAGCAGCGTTTGATGATTCTTCTTTTTCCTTTTCAATTTCTTCTTTACTTTTTGTCGTAATTTGGGGTAATGGACGTGTTCTAAGTTCTCCTGGATTCCATTTTCTACTACATTTTAAGCATGTGACTTTCACCTTACCACTACCAATAAATCCAGCCAATAAACCAATGCTGCCAGTTAGTATTGCACCTGTTAATGCTTTCCCAGCTCCAAATCCCTTTTTATTTGCTACTAATTGTGAACTTCCACAATGTGGACAGTATAATTTATCTTCCTCTTCCATAATATATAATATTTATATATTTGATAAATTGTTTTGATGGTTAAAATAGATATGAGCTAATCTTTTAAAAAGATATTTTTAAAGGATTGAAAACTTAATTCCCAGTAAGTTTTATTTAGCTCTGGTCCTGAATATTGCCAGCAATCATCTGGAAACCAAAATCTTATAACATCCTTTTTGTTGCTTATAGTTCGTTTTAGATATAATAATTCCCAGTTGGGAATATATACTTTTTTCTTGTTTTCGTATTTTTTTATATACTCCTTTATTGTTTTTACATACTTATGTTCGTTATATTCTTCTCCCCAATTGTCACGCCACAATGTATTTCCAATACATGAGATAGTGATGCTATCACCCAATTGTATGTTTTTTATCTTATTATAGGATTCTTTCGTGTAAATGTAGAAACTAATAGATTTGAATCCATACCAGCCTTCATAAATAGAAGGGTATTTATATTCACCATCATTATAATTTTTAATAAGAATATAATAAGATGTAGTGTCGCTTTTTACTTCTCCAAATCTTATGTAATTAAAATTGTATTCATGTCCGTTGTGATAATTAGAACGGCTTGTCCACTTAGGCTCATCAAAAGTCCAAAGGGTTGCAAATGATATTTTGGGAGACTTGGCATTAAACTTTTCAGGAACAAGATTAACTCTATCTTGAGAATAAATAGTTGTTGATAAGCATGAAAGTACGATACCTATTAGAATTCTATACATATTCATTGATTTTAATATTAAATATATTATTTCATAACATAAGCATACATGAAGCAATTAAAAAAGCGTGAGCAAATACTATGCTACGCTGATAGGTATCGCCAAACACCTTGCCCCATAACAAGTACGCCCACGCATATCGTGAGCATTCACTTATTGTTATTTGGGGCATTGATTAAATTGGCGATTTTATCAGCCCAAAACAATAGCAAACGCTAAAGTTCAATAGTATGTCTTGAAATAGCATTGCTGCTAAATCACCACAAAGGTATAAATTAATTATATATCTATAATAAAGTTCTTATAATTAAATATATAATTGTGCGTAAATAATATATATGGGGTAGATAGAATGAACATTATGGGCTGATGTTGCTATCTATATATCCCAACTTTTTTGTAATTAGAGAAGATAAATCCCACTCGCATAAAGAGCTTCTAAGTTTACTGATTAGGTTGCTGATAAACTGGCCAAATGATGAATTTATGTATGCCGTTATTTTTGCTAGAGGGCAAATAATGATGTTTCCTGATAACACAAAAAACGGGTTGACAATATTTGATGAAATTTTGTTAACTCAGTTTCATAGGTGTGTTTCAAAAAGATATTCCGATAATTAGTTTATATCAGTATCGTTTTACTTAATTATAGGAAAACAAACATGTTTATAGATGACTGGCGGATTCAGATTTTATAAGCCTTGCCAACAGTTGCAGGATTGTGTCAGGTACTATTGGGCACGTCCTATATTAGTGCTGAGGATTTTCAGCTATAATTTGTCTTTCTCGTCTATGTTTCACCATATAGTTCTTATTTACAGGGAACTATAATCTTGTGAAGGCGTGGAACTTTCACCCATATAGTTTGATATAGGTAGAATGGGAAAGGGAATTGCTTTCACAAATGTTTTAATTGCCTACATTAGCCTGCTAACTACCTACATTAGCCGCGTAACTATCTACTTTAGAAACGCCAAGTTTATGGTTATGTTGAGCAGATAGAAAAAGCCGAAACTCCTTTTCCTGATGTTAGGAAAAGAGGTTTCGGCTGAGGCTATGAAGGGTAAGCCCGCGGCTTATTGTTTCTCGTCGTTCTTGCGGATTTCGACGCGACGTATCTTGCCGCTGATGGTCTTGGGCAGCTCGTCCACAAACTCGATGACACGCGGATACTTGTAGGGGGCGGTGACGCGCTTCACGTGGTTCTGAAGTTCCTTGATGAGGGCGTCGCCTGCCTTGTCCTTGTAGGCCTTGGAGAGGACAATGGTGGCCTTGACAACCTGGCCGCGGATTTCGTCGGACACGCCGGTGATGGCACACTCTACGACGGCAGGATGGGTCATCAGCGCACTTTCCACTTCGAACGGGCCGATGCGGTAGCCCGAACTCTTGATGACGTCGTCCGCACGCCCCACGAACCACAGGTAGCCGTCTTCGTCTTTCCACGCCACGTCGCCCGTGTAGTAGATGCCGTCGTGCCAGGCTTCACGGGTACGCTCAGGGGCGCGGTAGTATTCCTTGAACAGGCCGAGGGGCTTGCCCTTGTCGGTGCGGATGACGATCTGTCCCTGCTCGCCGGCCTCGACGGAGCGGCCTTCGGAGTCGATGAGGTCCACGTCGTATTGCGGGTTGGGTAGGCCCATGCTGCCGGGCTTCGGCTCCATCCAGGGCATGGTGGCCACGGTCAGGGTGGTTTCGGTTTGGCCGAAGCCTTCCATCAGACGGATGCCCGTGAGCTTCTTGAAGGTGTCGAACACGGCGGGGTTCAGTGCCTCGCCTGCGATGGTGCAGTACTCGAGGTGCGACAGGTCGTACTTGGTGAGGTCTTCGTGGATGAGGAAGCGGAAGATGGTGGGCGGCGCGCAGAGCGAGGTGACGTGGTAGTCCTGTATCTTTTGCAGGATGTCGGCGGGGGTGAACTTCTCGTGGTCGTAGACGAAGACGTTGGCGCCGGCTATCCACTGGCCGTAGAGCTTGCCCCATACAGCCTTGCCCCAGCCCGTGTCGGCGATGGTGAGGTGGAGGCTGTCGGGCTTCAGGTTGTGCCAGATGTAGCCCGTGACGATGTGCCCCAGCGGATAGGTGAAGTCGTGGGCCACCATCTTGGGTTCGCCCGTGGTGCCGCTGGTGAAGTACATCAACGAGATGTCGTCGTTGGTGTTGGGGTGTTCGGGCTTGACGAAGGGTGCGGCGGCCTCGATGCCCTTGTGGAAGTCTTCGTAGCCTTCGGGCACCTCGGGACCTACGCTGACCAGACGCTTCACGCTGGGCGACTCAGGCATGGCGGCGGTGATGTGGTCGGTAATGACCAATTCGCCCGCGCAGACAATCATCTTGATGTCTGCGGCGTTGCAACGGTAGACGATGTCCTTCTTCGTCAACAGGTGGGTGGCGGGGATGACGACGGCGCCCAGCTTGTGGAGGGCCACGATGCTGAACCAGAACTCGTAGCGGCGCTTCAGGATGAGCATCACCATGTCGCCGCGGCCGATGCCGAGGCTCTGGAAGTAGCTGGCCGTCATGTCGGTATAGCGCTTCATGTCGCCGAAGCTGAACTGACGGTGCTCGCCCTTGTCGTTGGTCCAGAGCAGGGCGGGTTTGTCGGGTTGTTCGGCGGCCCAGGCGTCCACGACGTCGTAGCCGAAGTTGAAGTTGTCGGGTACGTTTATCTTTAGGTTATCTATAAAATCCTGTTGGGAAGTAAATGTGGTTTGTTGGAGAAATCTTTCTATCATAGTTGTGCTAATTTTACATGATGATTGCCAGGAAGCGCACGGTCTTGCCGTCGAGGGCCTTCATGCCGTGGGGCAGGCTGGAGTTGAAGTAGATGCTGTCGCCCGGGGTCAGGGTGAGTTCCTTGCCGCCGATGCTCAGGAGCAGGGTGCCTTCGATGACGAGGTTGAACTCCTGTCCGGCATGCGTGTTGTAGTGCATGGGGCGGTCGTTGGGCTCTACGGTCACGATGAAGGGGTCGGCCTTGCGGTCCTTGAATCCGGCGGCCAGCGACTGGTACTTGTAGGCCTTGGTGCGCTCCACGCTGACGCCCTTGCCGGCACGCGTCAGGAAGTAGGTGCTCATCTTGGGTTCTTCGCCGAACATCAGCGCGTCGAGGGCGATGTTGTAGTGGCGTGCTATCTGTTGGAGCATGCTCACGGAGATGTCGTGTTCGCCCGACTCGGCGCGTTCGTATTCGTTCTTGTCGATGCCGCATTCGTTGGCAATGTCGTTGGGAGTCAGTTCCATGGCGTCGCGCAATCCGCGCAGGCGCTCGGCTATTTGTTTAATCTGTTCGTCCATACTGTTATTTAGTGATTAGAATGATAAATGGTTAAGTGGTACTTGCTTTTATTGCATTGATAATGGCCGATGTGAATCCGTCGTGCTCCAGGCTGTTGATACCTTTGATGGTGAGTCCGCCGGGGGTACACACTTTGTCTATTTCGAGGGCAGGGTGCGTATCGTTGTTGAGGATGAGCTCAGCGGCACCTTTGAGAGACTGGGCTACCATTTTCATGCCATCTGTGGGACGGATGCCCAGCTCCACACCGGCTTGCATGGCAGCCTGGATGTATTTCAGTGCATAGGCAATGCCGCAGGAAGTCATGGACGTGGCGGCGGCAAACTTCTCTTCGGGTAGGAGTATGGCAAGCCCCATTTCGTTGAAAATATCCAGTACCTGTTTGGCTTGTTCAGAGGTGGCGTAGGCGCTGGTAATGAGCGTCATGCTTTGCTTCTCGCTGATACCGGTGTTGGGAATCACACGAAAAAGGGGAAGTGGCTGACAATTCAGCATGTTCCACAGTTCGCCCAAGTTGATGCCGGCGGCAATGGATATCAGCATTTGTGGAGCTTTCGGCTTTATTTCGCTAAGTACATCGTTTACCAGCCAGGGTTTTACGGCCAGAATGATGAGATCGGCGTCTTTTGCTGCCTTCCGGTTGTTTGAGGTTACTTGTATGTCGGGAATTTCGGCTTTCAGAACGTCGAGTTTGCCTTGCGTGGGGTTCGAAACGATAATCTCTGAGGCAGGGATAATGGTGCCTTTTGCCAGTCCGCGGGCGATGGCTCCGCCCATGTTTCCTGCTCCGATGATGGCTGTTCTCATAAGCGTTTGTTTTAGATAAAGATTGATTTCTGGCAAAGTTAATAAGTTTTGGAAAGAAATTTGTACACCTTGCCAGAAAAATGCAATGGGAACCTTGCTTTTTGTTGTCGACAGAAAAATTAGACCGGTATGAAAAGACTTCGGCGTGGAGAACATAAGTGTCCGAAGATGCTTATGCCATTCACGCCGAAAGGGAAGAGGGATAAAAAGGTATCAACCTAGCACTTTCTTGAACCGCTCGAGGAAGAGGCTGGCCTCGTCCATGGACAGGCAGAGGGGCGGCAGGAGGCGGATGACGTTGGTGCCGCTCACGCCCGTAAAGACGTGCTGCTCCTTGAGCAGGCGCAGGCGCAGGTCTTTGATGGGTTCGTCGAACTCGAGGCCGATCATCAGGCCGCGGCCGCGTACGTCCTTGATTTGGGGCAATTTCTTCAGCTCATCCAGCAGGTAGGTACCTACACGGGCGGCATTCTCCACCAGGTGTTCCTGCTCCATGACGTCAAGCACGGCCAAGGCGGCGGAGCAGGCCAGGTGGTTGCCTCCGAAGGTGGTGCCCAGCTGGCCGTAGACGGGTGTGAACATGGGGCTGATGAGGACGCCGGCCATGGGGAAACCGTTGCCGATGCCCTTGGCTACGGTGATGATGTCGGGACGGATGCCCTGGTGCTGGTGGGAGAAGAACTTGCCGCTACGTCCGTAGCCGCTCTGTATCTCGTCGAGGATGAGCACGGTGCCCGTCTCCGTACAGGCCTGACGGAGGGCGTGCATGAATTCGTCGGTGGGCAGCTGGATGCCGCCTACGCCCTGGATGCCTTCGATGATGACGGCGCAGACATCACCCTTGGCCAGTTCGGCTTGCATGGCGGCCGTGTCGTTGAGCGGCAGGTAGGTGACGTGGCCGCAATCGTTGATGGGGGCGATGATTTTGGGGTTGTTGGTCACCTCGACGGCCAGCGACGTACGGCCGTGGAAGGCTTTGGCAAAGGACACCACCCGTGTGCGTCCGTTGTGGAAGGAGGCCAGCTTGAGGGCGTTCTCGTTGGCTTCGGCACCGCTGTTGATGAGGAAGAGCGAGTAGTCTTCGTAGCCGCTGGCCTTGCCCAGGCGTTCGGCCACCTGCTGCTGGAGCTTGTTGATGACGGAGTTGGAGTAGAAGCCCAGGGTGGCTACCTGGTGGCTGATCATCTCCACGTAGTGCGGATGGGCGTGGCCGATGGAGATGACGGCATGGCCGCCGTAGAGGTCGAGGTACTCCGTACCGTTCTCGTCCCACACGTGGCAGCCTTTCCCTTTGACGATGTTGATGTCGAACAAAGGATATACATCGAAAAGTTTCATGATCGTTTCTCTTTTATAGGTAATGCTTTTCATTAAAACGCACTCGGCTTCAGCCTCAGTCCTACCGTCTCTTCGAGGTTGAACATCAGGTTCATGTTGTGGACGGCCTGGCCGCTGGCACCCTTCAGCAGGTTGTCGATGCACGAGATGATGAGCAGCTTGTCGCCGTGCTTCTCCAGGTGGATGAGGCACTTGTTGGTGTTGACTACCTGCTTCAGGTCGATGTTCTTGTCGACGATGTGCGTGAAGGAATCCTTGGCATAGTATTCTTCGTACATGCGGCGGATTTCCTCGAGAGCTACCTTGGTCTTCACGACGATGGTGGCGAAGATGCCGCGGGCGAAGTCACCACGATAGGGGATGAAGTCGATTTCGGAGTCGAAGCTGTTCTGGAGCTGGCGGAGCGACTGCTTGATTTCGGGCACGTGCTGGTGTTCGAAAGCCTTGTAGACACTCAGGTTGTTGTTACGCCAGCTGAAGTGGCTCGTGGCACCCGGCTTGACGCCTGCGCCCGTGCTGCCCGTGATGGCGTTCACCATGATGTCGTCGTTCAGCATCAGGTTCTTGGCCAGGGGAAGCAGGCCCAGCTGGATGCAGGTGGCGAAGCAGCCGGGATTGGCCACGTGCTTGGCCGTGCAGGTGGCGCGACGGTTCAGCTCGGGAAGGCCGTAGATGAAGTCGTGGTCGTCGCTCTTGAGGCGGTAGTCCATCGAGAGGTCGATGATTTTCAGGTCCTCGGGCACGTTGTGGCTCTCCAGGAACTTGCGCGTGTCGCCATGGGCGGTGCAGAAGAAGAGCACGTCGATGTCGTCCAGCGGGAGCTGGTCGGTGAAGGTCAGGTCGGTTTCGCCGTAGAGACCTTCGTGCACGTCGGTTATCTTGTTGCCGGCGTTGCTCGAGCTGTTGACGAAGACGATTTCCGCCTCCGGATGGTTCAGCAACAGGCGGATGAGTTCGCCTGCCGTGTAGCCGGCTCCGCCGATAATTCCTACTTTAATCATAATATGTAATATCTGTCTGTTTTAATCTTGAAAGTAACGGTTTTCCTCTTCGGGGATAATCAGCATCAGCAGAAAGTAGATGATGACACCCGAGAAGGCGGTGAATACGGTCGCGAGCGTGTAGACAACGCGGATGACGGTGGGGTCGAGTGCAAAGTAGTTTGCGATGCCGGCGCATACACCGGCCAGCATGCGGCCGGTGCGCGGGCGTCTGAGTTTCTTTTCTGCTTCCATGGCGGAAAAATCAGATGTTGTTCAGTTCATCCTTGTGCGTGGCGTAGTAGGCACGGAGCGGAGTGGACGAAACTTTGATGAAGCCCTTGGCGTCTTCGGCCGTCCAGCCCTTCTGCATCTCGCCATATTCGCCGAACTTGTTCTTTACCAGGTCGTCGGCGCTCTCCACGCCTACGGTGTGGAAGCCCAGCGGACGGAGTTCGAGGATGGCGGTACCGTTCACGTTGCGCTGGCTCTCGGTCAGCATGGCTTCGATGTCGCGCATCACGGGCTCCAGGTACTGGCTTTCGTGGAGGAACATGCCATACCAGTTGGCCACCTGGTCCTTCCAGTACTGCTGCCATTTGCTCAGGGTGTATTTCTCGAGGAAGCGGTGTGCGCCGATAATCAGCATGGGGGCGGCGGCTTCGAAGCCCACGCGGCCCTTGATGCCGATGATGGTGTCGCCCACGTGCATGTCGCGTCCGATGCCATAGGCCGCACCGATTTCTTCAACCTTCTGGATGGCCTTGATGGGGTCGTCGAAGCGTTCGCCGTTCACGGCCTTCAGTTCACCCTTCTCGAAGGTGAGGAGCAGCTGCTCGGAGCCTTCCTTGGTGCAATGCTTCAGGTAGGCACTCTCTGGTAGACCCTGTGCCGAGTCGAGGATTTCGCCTCCGCAAATGCTCGTGCCCCAGATACCTACGTTATAGGAATATTTCAGTTTGGCAAAGTCGGCGGCAAAGCCGTGCTTGTTCAGGTAGTCGATTTCTTCCTGACGGCTCAAGGCCATGTCGCGGGTCAGGGTGATGATTTCCACACCCGGAGCCATGACGAGGAAGGTCATGTCGAAGCGCACCTGGTCGTTGCCGGCACCCGTAGAGCCGTGGGCAATGGCATCGGCGCCTATCTCGTTGGCGTAGCGGGCGATGGCCAGTGCCTGGAAGATACGTTCGGAGCTGACGGAGATGGGGTAGGTACCGTTGCGCAACACGTTGCCATAAACCATGTATTTCAGGCTCTTTTCGTAGTATTCCTGCGTTACGTCGAGGGTGACATACTTCACGGCACCCAGCTTGTAGGCATTCTCTTCGTTGGTTTTCAGCTGCTCGGCGCTGAATCCGCCCGTGTTGGCACAGGCTGCATATACTTCATAACCTTTCTCCTTGGCCAGATACATCACGGTGAACGAGGTATCCAATCCGCCGCTGAAAGCGACCACTACTTTTTTCTTCTTTGCTTCCATTGTTCAATATGTGTTTATTTATTCATTTCTTCTTAGATTTTATCCTCCTCGTGCAGGGCAGGGTCATAGAGCATGGCCGTGCAGATACAGAACTTGCGGTTCTTGGCCACCAGGATGTCGTGGTTGATGCAACCTTCACATCCTTTCCAGAAAGCCTCGTCGTCGGTCAGCTCGTTGAAAGTGACGGGTACATAGCCCAGTTCGGTGTTCATCTTCATGACGGCCGCGCCGCTGGTAAGGCTGAATATCTTGGCCCACGGCCAGCGGAGGCGTGCCAGGCGGAAGGAGGCCTGTTTGATACGCTTGGCTAGTCCGATACCCTGATATTTGGGATGGACAATCAAGCCAGAAGTAGCTACGTATTGCTTGTTGCCCCAACTTTCGATGTAGGTGAAGCCAGCAAACTCGTTGCCACAAAGGGCAATAATGGCTTTCCCCTCTTTCATTTTGGTGGCTACATATTCGTGTGTGCGCTCGGCAATTCCTGTGCCGCGTTTCTTGGCGGCTTCCCTTATGGTGTCGAGAATTGTATCCACATAAACTTCATGTGAGGCGTCTGCCACCATCACATCAATTTGTTTAGAATCCATTTCTATCTTATTGTTTTGTTTAAATATTCGGTATGATTTCGGAGAGGAAAGTGCGCACGTCATTATGTGAGGTTTCTTCGGCCAGTACTAGCATGATGGTGTCGTCGCCGGCAATGGTTCCGAGGATGTGGGGGCATTCGCGGTTATCAATATCGTAAGCGATGCTGCTGGCATAGCCGGGGCGGGTACGGATGACAGCAATGTTATGCGAGAATTGCAACGACACGAAGCCGTTAGACATAAGCATTTCGCTTGCGCTTTGGTGGTTGTGGCGCTTATACATGATGTCATTGGGGAGTACGTATACATATTTCCCATTTGTATTGGCCGCTTTGGCTACCTTTAGCTGCTTCAAGTCGCGCGAAAGGGTGGCTTGCGTCAGTTCGAATCCTTCCTGCCCCAGGGCTTGGAGCAGCTCTTCCTGCGAACCGATTTCCTTACTCGAAATAATCATCTTGATGGCGTCTAACCGATTGGCTTTCTTCTTCATCTTTTTGCATTTTTATTCTAACTGGGCGCAAAAATAGAGAATATATTTGAAAGAATATGCAAAAACGGGCATTTTTTTAGGGTTTAATTCTTCATATATATACTTTAAAAGATAACTTGGCATTGCTAAGTGGCAAAATCAATAAGATTACAGCCAAAATAAAGAGAGGAGTTTTGGAGAAAGTTGTGTATTTTTGTCATATGGAAAAATGAATCTGATTTATTTACCAATACAAAACCTGTGAATATTATGAATAAACGATTGATGACTTGTGTACTGGCTTTGGGCGCATGCGGATTGTTGAGCGCCCAAGATATCGCATGGCCGGAAATGTCGGTTGAGGCTAAGCCGGGCGCTCGTTGGTGGTGGATGGGAAGCGCCGTTGATAAGGCGAATCTTACCCGCAATTTGGAAGAATATGCTGCCGCTGGTATGGGTACAATGGAAATAACTCCCATTTATGGTGTTAAAAGAAACGAGGCACGTGATATTTCATTTCTTTCTCCTCAGTGGATGGAAATGTTGGGGCATGCAGAAAGTGAAGCTGCTAGGTTGGGTATGCAGATGGATATGAATACGGGTACAGGTTGGCCGTTTGGAGGACCAGAAGTGACTATTGAGGATGCCGCCTGTCGTCTGCTTATCGAAGAATATCAGTTGAAGAAAGGGGAGCGCCTGGACCAGAAGGTGGAGACTACGGATAGCAAACAGAAACCTTATGCAGTACTGGAGAGACTGATGGCCTTTTCTGAGGATGGAAAATGTTTGGATTTGACCGATAAGGTGCACGAAGGCCAGTTGGACTGGAAGGCTCCAAAAGGAAACTGGCGACTGATTGCCGCATTTTGTGGTAAAACATTCCAAAAGGTGAAGCGGGCTGCTCCTGGCGGGGAAGGATATGTGATGAATCACTTTTCGCATGAGGCTGTTGAACGTTATTTAGGCCGTTTTGATAAGGCTTTTGGAGGCATGCAGGGGAATATTCCTTACCCTCATAACTTCTTTAATGATTCTTATGAAGTTTATGGAGCTGATTGGACGAAAGGACTATTCGACGAGTTTTTGTCGCGGCGTGGGTATAAATTGGAAGAATATCTGCCTGAGTTCCTGTCGGAGGAGGGGCGGACGGATGTGGCACGCCGCATTGTATCCGACTATCGTGAAACATTGGCTGAAATGCTTCAGGAAAATTTTACGCGCCAGTGGACGGAGTGGGCTCATCGACATGGAGCAAAGACGCGTAACCAGGCACATGGTTCTCCTGGCAACTTGATTGATCTGTATGCGACGGTTGATATTCCTGAGTGTGAAGGATTCGGCCTTTCTGATTTTGGTATTAAGGGTCTGCGTAAGGACTCGTTGACTCGTCCGAATGACTCAGATCTATCCATGCTAAAATATGCTTCCTCGGCGGCACATATTGCGGGAAAACCTTATACTTCTTCTGAAACATTTACGTGGCTGACGGAACATTTTCGTACCTCCTTATCTCAGTGTAAGCCAGATATCGACCTGATGTTTGTTTCGGGTGTCAACCATGCTTATTTCCATGGTACCACTTATTCTCCTGCCGATGCTGCCTGGCCGGGGTGGAAATTCTATGCGACGGTCGACATGAGTCCGACGAATAGTATCTGGCATGACGCACCAGCTTTCTTTCAGTACATTACTCGTTGCCAAAGTTTCTTGCAGATGGGCAAGCCGGACAACGATTTCTTAGTATATTTGCCCGTGTACGACATGTGGCAGGAACAAAATGGACGCCTTTTAATGTTTGATATTCATAAAATGGCCGAAAGAGCTCCCCGATTTATCGAGGCAGTACATCGCATCAATGATGCCGGCTATGACATGGATTATATATCAGATGCATTTGTACGTACCTTGTGCTTCCGCGATGGTAAGCTAGAAACTTCGGGGGGCGCTAAATACAAGGCTTTAGTGGTGCCTGGGGTTCGTCTGATGCCGGCAGATGTGCTTGAAAAGCTTTGCCAGCTGGCTAACGAGGGGGCTACTATTGTTTTCTTGGATCAGTATCCTGAGGATGTGCCTGGATTGGGGGATTTGGAGAGTCGTAGAAGCGCTTTTAAAGCCGTTTGGAGAAAAATGCAATCTATGAAGCAAGCGGGTGGCGCACATATCTTGTTTGGCAAAGATTATGCACAGACTTTGGCGCAAACCTCTGCTGTTCCTGAGGTGATGAAAACTCAATATGGATTGAGTTGTATTCGCAGGAGCCATGCCGAAGGTTATCATTATTTTATAGCTGCTTTGACAGATAGGGATACAGAAGCCTGGATACCCTTAGCAGTAGAGGCTCGGTCGGCGATTTTTTATAATCCGATGGATGGTACTTCGGGAAAGGCTCGCCTGCGTCAAAAGGGTGGAAGAACGGAAGTATTTATGCAGATGCGGTCGGGTGAATCGTTGATATTAAAAACGTTTACGAAAGATGATGTACAAGTACAGGCATGGACGTATGCTACTCCGATGCAAGATCAAATCCGTTTGGATGGTGAATGGAAATTTCGTTTTGTACAGAGTATGCCGACGGTAAGTGATGTACCTGAGGCGGTTGCGTTAGGTTCTTGGGCTGATTTAGATTTTGAAGGTGCGCGTACGGCGATGGGTACTGCTTGCTATACTAAGAGCTTTAAGCTGGATGCACCTGAGAATGCTTCTGGATGGATACTTTCGTTGGGAGATGTCCGCGAGAGTGCACGTGTTCGTATCAATGGTGTCGAAGTAGCTACATTATGGGCTGTCCCCTATCGTTGCGAGGTGGGCAAATACCTGCGTGCGGGTGAGAATGTACTGGAAATTGAAGTGACGAACTTGCCTGCTAACCGTATAGCTGATATGGATAAACGTGGAGTTGAATGGCGTATTTTTAAGGATATCAATATTGCGGCATTGGGCTATAAAGAAGGGAATTATGCAGGTTGGGATCCTATGCCGAGTGGCTTGTTGGGGCCTGTCTCGCTGATACCGATGAAGAATTTGGAAGAATGAATTTAACTGGTGATCTGTTTATCCTTCGTTTATTTTGAAAAAAGGTGATTGTCAAATATAACAGATTTAGTATCAAAATAGACATCACTTGTTGAAGTATAAACGGTTACTTTTGTATCATCAATAAAAATATATAACTAATGACCATGAAACAATGTTTTTTCGCGGTTGATTTGGGAGCAACCAGCGGTCGTACTATTTTGGGAAGTTTTACTTCGAATGGTTTAGAAATGGAAGAAGTCAATCGTTTCCCTAACCATCTGATTGAAGTAAACGGACATTTCTATTGGGATATTTATGAACTCTATCGCAATATCATTGAAGGTCTGAAATTGGCCTCTCGCAAGGAAAATGTAGAAATCGTTTCTATTGGTATTGATACGTGGGGGGTGGATTTCGTGTGCGTAGGTAAAGACGGACATCTCTTGCGCCAGCCTTATTCTTATCGCGACCCACATACAGAAGGTGCACCAGAAGCTTTCTTCTCGCGCGTACCTCGGAAGCATGTCTATGAATTGACGGGTATTCAGGTGATGAATTTTAATTCTCTTTTCCAGCTGGATGCGATGCGACGTGCGGGTGATAGTGCGTTAGCTGCCGCTGAGAAAATACTTTTTACCCCCGATGCCTTGAGCTATTTGTTGACGGGCGAGATGGTGACCGAATATACCATTGCGACTACAGCTCAACTGGTCAATGCTTCAACACGCAAATTGGAAAGTGAATTATTGCAGGCTGTAGGTCTTACGGAGTCCCATTTTGGACGCTTTGTCTATCCAGGCGAGAAGGTGGGTGAACTTTCGGCTGAAGTACAGCGCATGACTGGTTTGGGTGCTATTCCAGTGATTGCCGTAGCTGGACATGACACGGCTTCTGCCGTTGCCGCCGTTCCTGCCCAGAGCAGCCATTTTGCTTACCTGAGTAGCGGTACCTGGTCGTTGATGGGTATAGAGGCGGATGCGCCTATTATAACTCCTGAGACAGAAGCATTGAATTACACCAATGAGGGTGGTGTGGAAGGCACCATCCGTTTCCTGAAGAATATTTGTGGCATGTGGCTACTCGAGCGTTGCCGTCTGCAATGGGGCGAGACTTCTTATCCCGAGCTGATAGCTGAAGCGAATGCTTGTGAAGCTTTCCGTAGCTTGATTTATCCAGATGATGCTTCGTTTGCCAATCCGTCGGATATGGAGCAGGCTATCAAAGACTATTGCAAGTCTACCGGCCAGCCACTACCTGAAACCCGTGGTCAGATTGTACGTTGTATTTTCGAGAGCCTTTCATTGCGTTATCGTCAGGTTCTCGATGATTTGCGTGCCTTGTTTTCCCGCCCGATAGATACATTGCATGTGATAGGTGGAGGAAGCCGCAACGATTTGTTGAACCAATGGACGGCCAATGCCGTGGGTATCCCCGTAGTAGCAGGCCCGTCAGAGGCTACCGCTATCGGAAACATCATGTTGCAGGCCATTTCGGCAGGCAAGGCTCAAGACGTTCCTTCCATGCGTAAGCTGGTAGCGGCATCCATTCCTTTGAAGACTTTCCAGCCTCAAGACGATGCCGTGTGGAGTGAAGCTTATGCTCAATTCAAACGTATTGTACGATAATTATAACCATAATAAAATAAGATAAAACCATGAAAGAAGAACTGATTGTAAAGGCTTATGAAGTGGCCAAAGAACGTTATGCGGCCATCGGTATGGATACAGACAAGGCGATGGATGCCTTGCAGAAGGTACAACTCTCCCTGCATTGCTGGCAGGCTGATGATGTGACAGGCTTTGAGTCGGCTGGCGAATTGACAGGTGGCATTCAGGCTACCGGTAACTATCCTGGCAAAGCGCGCAACATTGAAGAACTTCGTCAGGATGTGCTGAAGGCTGCCAGCTATATTCCTGGTAACCATCGTTTGAATTTGCATGAAATCTATGGCGATTTTGGCGGCCAGTTTGTAGATCGTGATCAGGTAGAACCCAAGCATTTTGAAAGCTGGATGCAATGGGCAGCCGAGCATAATATGAAGCTCGACTTCAACTCTACTTCCTTCTCACATCCGAAAAGTGGTAGCTTGTCTCTCTCCAATCCTGACAAGTCTATTCGTGACTTCTGGATTGAGCACACCAAGCGTTGTCGTGCCATTGCCGAAGAAATGGGTAAGCGCCAGGGCGATCCTTGTATCATGAACCTGTGGATACACGATGGTAGCAAAGACATCACCGTCAATCGCATGAAGTATCGTGAAATCCTGAAGAACTCGTTGGATGAAATTTTTGCCACTGAGTACAAGAATATGAAGGATTGTGTAGAATCTAAAGTATTTGGTATTGGCTTGGAAAGCTATACTGTGGGTTCAAGCGATTTCTATACTGCTTATGGTGCAAGCCACAACAAGATTGTGACATTGGATACCGGCCACTTCCATCCGACTGAAAGCGTAGCCGACAAGTTGTCTTCTTTGCTTCTATTTATCCCTGAAGTGATGCTTCACGTTAGCCGTCCTGTACGTTGGGATAGCGACCACGTAACCATCATGAATGATGATACACTGGATTTGTGCAAGGAAATCGTACGTTGCGATGCGTTGGATCGTGTACACATTGGTTTGGATTACTTTGATGCGAGCATCAACCGCATTGGTGCTTATGTCATCGGTAGCCGTGCTACACAGAAATGTATGCTCCAAGCCCTGTTGGAACCGTTGGATACATTGCGCAAGTATGAAGCTAACGACCAGGGATTTGAACGTTTGGCTCTGTTGGAAGAAGCCAAGTCGTTGCCTTGGAATGCCGTTTGGGATATGTTCTGCTTGAAGAACAATGTGCCTGTGGGCGAGGACTTCATCGCAGAAGTTGAGAAATATGAAGCGGAGGTTACTTCCAAACGTAATTAATATACATCGTAGGACGGGACAAGTGTCGGAAGGCGCTTGTCCCTTTCTGCTGTATACAAAAGAATAAATAGCATGAATACACTGATAGGATTGTTGATTATAGCGATTGGCAGCTTCGGACAGAGCAGTTCGTATGTGCCCATCAATAAAGTGAAGGAGTGGTCTTGGGAGAGCTTTTGGCTGGTTCAGGGCGTTTTTGCCTGGTTGATTTTCCCTTTGTTGGGGGCTTTCCTAGGCATACCTGAGGGAGGAAACTTGCTCGACCTGTGGAGCTCGGGTGGTGCACTTCCTGCCATTGTCTATGGAATACTTTGGGGTGTAGGCGGATTGACGTTTGGGTTGAGCATGCGATATTTGGGGGTCGCTTTGGGACAAAGCATTTCTTTGGGTACTTGTGCAGCTTTTGGTACATTGTTCCCTGCTTTGTTTGCAGGTAAAGACCTTCTGCATGGTGATGGCCTGATGTTGCTTATTGGAGTGTGCATCACGTTGGCGGGTATTGCCACGATCGGCTATGCAGGTAGTCTTCGTTCGAAAAACATGACGGAAGAAGAGAAGAAGGCTGCGGTTAAGGACTTTGCGTTGACCAAAGGTCTGCTGGTAGCCTTGCTGGCTGGTGTGATGAGCGCTTGTTTTGCCTTGGGCCTCGATGCTGGTACACCTATCAAAGAAGCGGCTTTGGCTGGTGGGGTAGAGCCTTTGTATGCTGGCTTGCCCGTCATTTTTCTGGTGACTTTGGGAGGCTTCTGCACCAATGCTGCTTATTGTATTCAACAAAATGTAAAGAACAAGACTGGCAAGGACTATTTTTCAGTGAAAAGTAGTATCTTTGTAAACAACCTGTTGTTCTGCGCTTTGGCAGGCGTTTTGTGGTATTCGCAATTCTTCGGCCTGGAGATGGGAAAAAGTTTTCTGACCGAAAGTCCTGTCCTGCTCGCTTTCTCGTGGAGTATCCTGATGTCGTTGAACGTCACGTTCAGTAACGTATGGGGTATCTTGTTGAAAGAATGGAAAGGATGTGGGGCACGTACCATCTCAGTGCTCGTCATAGGCTTGGTTGTATTGGTCGCTTCTATCGTAGTAGTGGCCATGGCGCAGTCTTGAATTATTGTAAATTTGTAGTTTAGAAAGAGTATTTATGGAATCAATTTTGAACAATCGTCCGGCTCTGGCAGCCGAAGTAGAAAAGGTAGCCGAAGTGGCTGGCTATTTGTGGCAAAAAGGTTGGGCCGAACGCAATGGCGGTAACATTACAGTAAATGTGACCGAATATGTGGACGACGCCATCAAGGCGATGCCTGCCATTAGCGAAGTGAAACCGATAGGAGCCGTGCTCCCTCACCTGAAAGGATGCTATTTCTATTGCAAGGGTACCCAGAAGCGTATGCGCGACTTGGCACGCCGTCCGATGGAGAATGGCTCTATCATCCGCATTCTCGATGATTGCGCCAGCTATGTGATCATTGCAGACAGCCCTGTAATGCCCACTTCCGAGCTTCCTTCTCACTTGAGTGTACACAATTATTTGATTTCAAAAGGCCTTCCCTATAAGGCATCTGTTCATACACATCCTATCGAGTTGGTGGCCATGTCGCACAACAAGAAATTCTTGGAAAAAGACGTTGCCAGCAATTTGTTGTGGAGCATGATCCCTGAGACAAAAGCTTTCTGTCCGCGTGGTTTGGGTATCATTCCTTATAAATTGCCCAGCTCAGTAGAATTGGCCGAAGCTACTATTCGCGAACTCGACGACTATGACGTCGTTATGTGGGAAAAGCATGGCGTGTTTGCGGTCGATGTCGATGTCATGGCTGCTTTCGACCAGATCGATGTACTGAACAAGTCCGCCTTGATCTACATCGCCGCTAAGAACATGGGCTTCGAGCCCGACGGCATGAGCCAGGAGCAGATGAAGGAGATGTCTGTAGCGTTTAACTTACCTAAATAAAGCAAGTATTATGTATAGAATGATATTGAACGAGACATCCTATTTCGGTGCAGGATGTCGTGAGAACATTGCCGTTGAGGCTGCCCGCAGAGGTTTCAAGAAAGCCTTCTTCGTAACCGACAAAGACCTGATCCGTTTTCATGTAGCCGACAAGGTAATCGAAGTTTTCGAAAAGAATAATATCCCTTATGAACTGTTCAGCGACGTAAAAGCCAATCCGACCATTGCCAACGTACAACATGGTGTAGAGGCCTTCAAGGCATCGGGTGCCGATTTCATCGTGGCTTTGGGAGGCGGTTCTTCCATCGACACGGCTAAGGGTATCGGTATCGTAGTGAACAATCCCGATTTTGCCGATGTGAAGTCCTTGGAAGGCGTGGCCAACACCCGTCAGAAGGCAGTGCCTACTTTTGCCTTGCCTACCACTGCTGGTACGGCGGCCGAGGTGACCATCAACTACGTTATCATCGACGAGGATGCCAAGAAGAAGATGGTTTGTGTCGATCCGAACGACATCCCCTCGGTAGCCATCGTTGACCCCGAACTGATGTACTCCATGCCGAAAGGGCTGACTGCCGCTACGGGTATGGATGCTTTGACCCACGCTATTGAAAGCTTCATCACGCCTGGTGCTTGGGTTATGTCCGATATGTTCGAACTGAAAGCTATCGAAATGATTGCTGCCAACTTGAAGGCAGCCGTAGACAATGGTAACGATACTGTTGCGCGCGAAGCTATGTCGCAAGCTCAATACATCGCTGGTATGGGCTTCAGCAACGTAGGCTTGGGCATCGTACACTCGATGGCTCATCCGTTGGGTGCCCACTATGATACGCCGCATGGCGTGGCCAATGCCCTCCTGCTTCCCTATGTCATGGAGTATAATGCCAATTCTCCAGCTGCTCCCAAGTATCTTCAGATAGCCAAGGCTATGGGTGTCAATACGGAAGGCATGAGCGAGGCTGAAGGTGTGCGTGCGGCCGTTGATGCTGTTCGTCAGTTGTCATTGAGCATCGGTATTCCTCAGAAGCTGCACGAGATTGGTGTTCGCAAGGAAGACCTGCATCAGTTGGCTATCGACGCCTTCAACGATGTTTGTACGGGTGGTAATCCTCGTCCTACTTCCATTGAAGATATTGAAGCTCTTTATCGTCAGGCTTATTGATAATTTGCATGTTGTGTTGCCTCCATTTTAGGGTTATGGAGCGATGCGAAGGCTGTACTTCCTTTTCGGGCAATTTTGTATGGATAGGGAGTGCGGCCTTTCCTTTTTAGGAAAAGGGTGTTTTCCTGTCCGTATCTCTATGTTTTAGGAGTGCTAAAAGTATCATTTGTTATTTAGATTTGTATTGGATACCATGAAAAAGTTTTTTTATTCGATTCTGATATGCACCTTGGCGGCTTGCGGTGTCGAAAGGCAGGAGCCTATTGATCGCGAGGCGTTGGTGGCGCGAAACAATCCGCAGGTTTCTGCGTTCGATTCATTGGCTTCATTGTCTGTGGGTAATGGGGAGTTTGCCTTTACGGTAGACGTGACGGGTTTGCAGACTTTCCCTGAACGCTATTCCAAAGGTGTGCCTTTAGGAACACAGAGCCAGTGGGGATGGCATAGTTTCCCAAATCCTCAAAACTTTCAGCCGGAAGATGCGTTGAAAGAGTTTGATTTCGGCCGTGGGCACAAGGAACTTTATGCTTGCCAGTTCAAAGAGGCAGGGCGTCAGCAAGATGCTTCCAACTGGTTGCGGATGAATCCACATCGTCTGCATTTGGGTGTCGTTGGTTTGGAATTGGGAGATAGTGTGGAGGTAGAAGACTTGACTGATGTGCATCAAAGCCTTGATATGTGGAAGGGAACAGTAAGTAGCAATTTTACACTGAACGGTGTTGACTATGAGGTGCAGACGGTGTGCCATCCCACTTTAGATATGATTTCGGCAAAGGTTGTGGATGAGGCCCGTTCGGGCATTAATCTTCGTTTCCCTTATCCTACCGGCCAACATTCAGACGATGCTTGCGATTGGAAGGCTAATGACAAGCATGCAACGGAAGTGGTGCGTCAGGATGCTCAATGTGCGGTCTTGAAGCGTACATTGGATGAAACATCTTACTACGTGACTCTCTCTTGGGAAGGAAAAGCCCATCTGTTGGAGAAAGAAAGGAACTATTACATTCTGGAGCCAGAAGCGGATACATTGGCTTTCTCTTGTCGTTTTACCTCCGAACTTCTTAAGGAAACGTCCGATGCGTCTGTAGTTGAAACGCTACCGACTTTTGAAGAAACTTCCGTCGAGAGTGCTGCCCATTGGAAAGAGTTTTGGACAAATGGTGCTGCCGTTGATTTTTCTCATTGCACCGATCCTAGAGCTAAGGAGTTGGAGCGTCGCGTGGTATTGTCTCAATACCTTCTGGCTATTCAATCTGCTGGTAGTTTTCCGCCACAGGAAACGGGTTTGACATATAATTCTTGGTTTGGAAAATTTCATCTGGAGATGATCTGGTGGCATCAGTCCTGGCTTGCTTTGTGGGGGCATGAGAATTTGTTGGAGCGTACGTTAGGGTGGTATGAGGCGGTTGAACCCGTTGCTCGTGAGATAGCTCGTCGTCAAGGTTTTGAAGGCGTACGTTGGATGAAAATGACAGATCCCAGCGGAATGGAAGCTCCTTCGAATGTGGGTTCTTTCCTGATATGGCAACAGCCTCATTTCATTTATTTGGCCGAATTGGTCTATCGTGCCCATCCTTCAGAAGAAATCATTCGCCGCTATAACCAATTAGTACAGGAGACGGCAGCTTTCATGTATTCCTTTGCTACGTATGACGAAATGGGGGCACGTTTCCTCTTGAAAGGATGCATTCCTGCTCAGGAAACTCTTCGTGCTGCTACCACTATCAATCCTCCTTTCGAACTTTCCTATTGGCACTATGCCATGCAAGTGGCTCAGAAGTGGCGTGAACGGGCAGGCATGGAGCGCAACCTGGCATGGGACGAACTGATAGACAAACTCTCCCCTCTGGCTTATAATGAGGAAGGATTGTATCTGGCTTCAGAAGATGCTACGGATACATATAAGGATATACGCTTCACGAGCGATCATATGGCTGTATTGGGGGCCGTAGGAATCCTGCCGATGAATTCTTTGATTCGAGAAGATTATATGAAAAATACGCTCCATTGGGTGTGGGACAATTGGAATTGGGGAAAGACCTGGGGATGGGACTATCCGATGACCGCCATGAATGCCGCCCGTATGGGTGAACCTGAGAAGGCCGTAGGTGCCTTGTTGATGGAGAAACGCACTAATACATACTTACTGAACGGGCATAATTATCAGGATGGGCGTCTACGTTGTTATCTGCCTGGTAATGGTGGCCTTTTGACGGCTATTGCCATGATGTGTGCTGGATGGGATGGATGTGAGGTGGGTAATCCTGGTTTTCCGAAAGATGGTACATGGGATGTGCGTTGGGAAGGACTGAAGCCCATGCCTTGATGGGGATGATGTAAAAAATACGGCGGATGAAAAATCATCTGCCGTATTTCTGTCGGAATGAGGCGACTCGAACGCCCGACCCCTACGTCCCGAACGTAGTGCGCTACCAACTGCGCTACATTCCGATAATTTATTGGGAAAAAGTGGTGTCACCAGGAATCGAACCGGGGACACAAGGATTTTCAGTCCTTTGCTCTACCAACTGAGCTATGACACCATTTGCTTTTGCTTGATTGCGGGTGCAAAGGTAAATCTTTTTTTTGATACTACAAACCTTTTCTTGGAAAAAAGTATAAAAAAGGTGCCTCTCGTATGGGAGGCACCTTGAAAAATGGGGAATATCAATCGATGTTCGGGTTGATGCTGTGCCAATCTTTGATGGCAGGCAGAACGCCCATTTCGATAACTTCGTCACGCAGGGTGCAGAGATGCTTGTAGCTTTCCTGCAACTTGGCTTCTTCTTCGGGCGTACCGTTCAGCTCTTTGTAGTGAACGCCGTCCTTAGTGATTTCTGTTTCCATAGCCATCATGATGTGGTCGAAGCCGTGGCTATATACATAGGTACCTGCAGGCCAACGGAACGGTTTTCCACCCATAGCGGCAGCAATCATTTCGATGGAAACGTATGCAGGGCTCTGGAAAGAAGAGCGGCCACGCAGAGCGATGATGTTGGCACCACCTTTAGTTACCTTTGTCTGGATTTCAGCCCATTGTTCCTTGGTCAGTTCGGGTGTGCCGATGATGTCGAGCAACGGTTTTCCATCAACCTTGGCAGTAGAAGCATAAACGGCCATCTGCTCGCCATGACCACCATAAGTACGGCAATTTTCGATCTTGTCGGGAGACATGTTGAAGTGTTTTGCCAGTTCGCTACGCAGACGGGTGCTATCCAATGCGGCCAGTGTAGTAACCTGAGAAGGTTTCAAACCAGAATACAACAGGGTAATCAGACCAGTGATGTCGGCAGGGTTGAAGATAACAACTACATGTTTTACGTCGGGGCAATATGCCTTTACGTTCTTACCGAATTCTTCGGCGATGGCGGCGTTTCCTTTCAGCAAGTCTTCACGAGTCATACCAGCTTTGCGGGCAGCTCCACCTGAAGATACTACATATTTGGCTCCTGTCAGAGCTTCTTTGATGTCAGAAGTAAAGGTCAGGTTCAGTCCTTCGAAACCGCAATGGAACATTTCTTCTGCTACACCTTCCAAGCCGGGAGCATACGGATCGTACAGACAGATGTTCGGAGTGAGACGCATCATGATGGCTGTCTGGGCCATGTTAGAACCAATCATACCGGCTGCGCCGACGATTGTCAATTTCTCATTTGTAAGGAATTCCATAATTTTGTTATTTAAAGGTGAATAAATAAGTTCTCTTTTTAATTCCTGTTGCAAATATAACGCTTTTCTCATAGAGTTGTTCATATAAAAAAGTTATCTTTTAGATTGAAATGTTATAGCTTATCCTTACCTTTGTCGCAAAAGGCATTTTATGGAAATTAATTTAGGAAAATACAATACGTTGCGCGTAGTGAAAGAAGTGGATTTTGGCATGTACCTTGATGGAGGCATTGAAGGCGAAATTCTTCTTCCTAAGCGTTATGTCCCTCAAGGTTGCAAGCCTGGTGACGATTTGGAAGTTTTCATTTATTTGGACCAGGACGAGCGGTTGGTGGCGACTACTCAGAAACCTTATGCGCAGGTGGGCGATTTCGCCTGCCTGGAGGTGTCGTGGGTCAATCAATATGGCGCTTTTCTCAACTGGGGATTGATGAAGGATTTGTTTGTACCCTTCCGCGAGCAGAAAATGAAGATGGAGGTGGGCAAAAAGTACATCGTTCATGTGCATCTGGACGATGAAAGCTTCCGTATTGTGGCTTCGGCCAAGGTGGATCGATACTTGTCGAAGGAGAAAGCGGACTATAAGTGTGGCCAGGAAGTAGAGGTGCTGGTGTGGCAGAAGACCGACCTGGGTTTCAAGGCCATTATCGATAATAAATATAGCGGCCTGCTCTATGAGAGTGAAATCTTCCAACCCTTGCATGTGGGGATGAAGCTGAAGGCTTATGTGAAGCAGGTGCGCGAGGATGGCAAGATCGATCTTGCTTTGCAAAAGATGGGCCAGGCGGGTGTAGAAGATTTTGCTTCCATCTTGCTGGAGCACATTCGTAGTAACGGCGGGTATACGACGTTCAATGACAAGAGTCCGGCTGAAGAAATCTATGCCCTCTTTGGCGTAAGCAAGAAAGTGTTCAAGAAGGCCGTAGGCGATCTGTATAAGAAGCGTTTGGTGGTGCTGGACGAAAAGGGCATCACCCTGGTTCGGTAAAGCGATGGCTTTCCGAGGAGGAAGGCTCTGGCTTCGAAAGTGCGAATGACTCCTTGGCGGGGCCACGAAGCACCACGTTGGCTATGTCCACCCCTTCGGCCTGCGCTTCATTGATGATGCCCTTCGCGGCCAGTCGCTGGGCTATAAGGCGGAAATATCCCTTCTGGCTATCTTTCAATCGTCCGTCAGGGGTAAAGGAGTTCTTGAAATGTTTGGGCTTGGGGATGATAGAAGCCAGGTAGATGGATTCTTCCAGCGTCAGCTCGGATGGGCGTTTGGCAAAGTAGAAGTCGGCTGCTTCGTGGATGCCATAGACGAGCGGCCCCCATTCGGCGATGTTCAGGTAAACTTCGTACATGCGTTCTTTCGATGTGAGCCGTTGGTGCTCGATGAACCACACGATAAGTGCTTCTTCCAACTTGCGGGCGATGTTTTTGTTGCGGTTCAGAAAGACGTTTTTCACCAGTTGCATAGAAATGGTGCTCCCTCCGCGGGCAAAGCGATGGACTTTGAGGTCTTGTATCAGAGCCTCGCGTAGGGCGTCGGGCAGGAAGCCCTGATGATAGAAGAAGGCTCCGTCCTCGCTTTGTAGGACGGCCATCTGAAGGATGGCTGGTATTTGGTTCAATGAAGTGAAATGTTCCCATGAAGGTCCTACGGCAAAGGTACGTACGGGCCGATCGTCTTCGTAGGCGGTATATTCAAACTCTTCTGCCATTTTGCTCAGGTTCGTGTGGCCATAACTTTCGATGTGTACATCCTTTCCTTTCAATTCAGATTCCAACTTAAGGCTGTCCAAGTGGGCAAAGTCTATGTCGAGCAAGAAATGGTAGGCCAGCTGACCTTTGATGCGGATGTCGTCCAGGTTGTCGAACAGGCCACGGGGTAATGACGTGAAAAGGTCTTCGGCAGGGAACCAAGGCTTGTCCGTAGCAGAGGTCAGATGCCAGTATCCGTTCTTCTGTTCTACCTTCAGGTAGGGATGGAAGTCCAGACGGTTGAAGCGTACAAGGCTGGTACTATCCAGTTCGATGGAGGTAGGAGCGATGTTCAGATGAAACTCCAGCCGGCCATGGTCGAGGTTGACCAGTTCAGGTGAGAGGCGTCGGTGATAGACTTTCAATCCATTAACTTCTGTTTGTCCAATAAGGCGAGTCAGCTCTCGTCCAAGGCATTGTTGTTCGAAACGGCACGTCAGACTATCGAAGCTGACTTCGGCACCCAGACGTCGTTTAAGGTAGGGCAGGGTGATGTGGGGTGCGTGCAGAGTAGCGCTTAGCCGACGGTCGGAGGGATTGATTTCGCCCTCGGCCTGCCAGCGTTGCACGTAGTGGTCTTCGTCGGCTACGATGTCCGTTCGGAAGCGATGGTCTTGGATGTTGAATTGGGGGATATGGAGGTTGACGTAGTTGTTGTCTTTTTGTTCGGTGATGTTCAGGTGAGTTAGTGTGCCATGTCCCGGCAGGAAACCAAAGATGAGGTCGAGCAGCTTGTTGATGCGGAGGGTATAATCTTCTTCACTTCGTGGCGTGGTGGAAGGAGCGGATGCATCAGCCTCCGACGTGGGTCGGAAAAGGAAATCATAATTGGCTTCGGAACCATGCTTGACAAAACGCACGGCCAAGCTATCTAACTGAAGGTGGCGTATTTGTACATTGCCTTGGAGAAGTTCCCATAGGCTGAGTCGTGCTTGAAGCGAACCGAGGGTTAGGAGAGTATCTCGTTCATGTGGAACGATGCTCAGTCCTTCGAGCAACACGGTGTTGATGCTTTTGAGGGTGAGGTGTCGGTAGCGGATGTCGAGTTCGTGGCGTTTGCCTACGGAGGCCAGCCGTTGCTCGACCACGTGGTTCAGAAGGACGTTGCGGAGAATGTAACCTCCCGCCGTCAGGAGGAGCAACAGGCCGATGAGGCCTGTTGCTATGCGGAGAATGCACTGCTTTTTCATCTGTAAACCTATGCTTTAGCAGGTGCAAAGATATCATTTATTTTTCTTATTCGATAGGTACCCCCTTGTAGAAGTCCAATATCTTGGTGCGGAACAGGTAGTCGTACTTGGCTTGGAGCTCGTCGCTTTGTGCCTTCATCAGGTTTTGCTTGGCTTCGTTGAACTCCACGGCGTTGGCTTTGCCGTTCTCGAACTTCTGTGTCATCAGGCGGAAGGACTCTTCGCTGGCCAGGGCGGCCGCATGGCTACTGGTATATTTGCTTTCGGCGGCGGTGGCGTTGTACCAGGCCTGCTGGATTTCCTTGTAGAGCGTCTTCTTGGCGTTGTCCAGCTGGAGGGCGTAGTTCTCCTGCTGGAGGCGGGCGGTGCGAACACGGTTGCGCGTGGCCAGGCGGTTGAAGAGAGGTACGCTGAGGCTCACGCCCAGGTACTTGCTGAAGTTGTCGCCCATCTGCTGGCGGAAGGTGCGATTGATGGTGGAGTAGTAGCTCGTACCCAGACTTCCGTTGAGGCTCAGTTGCGGATAATAGCCGCTTTGGGCGATGCGGACACTACGTTTGCTTCCCTCCAGACGGTATTGGGCGGCTTGGATGGAAGCCTTGCCAGTGAGGGCTGTCTGATAGATATCGTCGGGCGGGGTGATGGGCGACGGTGCGATGGCCGTAGAGGGTGATTCGAGCACGAAGCCTTCGGGCGACTCAAGTTCGATGAGCTGGCTCAGGGTGAGCAGGGCGAGGCGGTAGTCGTTTTCGGTTTGCACGGCCGTCATGCGGTCTTGCGCCACGCGGGCCTTGGCGTCGGCCACCTCGGCACTCGAAGCCTTACCCACGCCTGCCAGTCCTTCGATGCGCTTGCATTGCTGGAGGCTCAGTTCTACTTGCCCGAGGGCCACTTCGTGGAGCTCCTGGTTGAAGAGCACTTGCAGATAGGCCGAAGCGATGTTGATGGAGATGTCTTCCTTGGCCTTCTCGAGGTCGGCGGTGGCGGCTTTCAGGTTCAGCTTGGCCAGGGCATACTGGTTGGGCAGCTCGAGGCCGGTGAAGAGGGGAATGCTAGTAGAAAGTTGCATGTTGGTGCCGTTGCTGGCCGTGTTGACGTAGACGGTGGAGTAGTCGCCAGTCGTCTCGTCGGGCACGGCGGTCTGCGTACGTCCCCAGTTCCAGCTTTGGTTGGCTCCTCCGCTCAGGTTGGGCAGGCGGGCCCACTTGGCGGTGTTCACTTCGACGGCGCTCTGCTCGGCCATGTTGGCGGCCTGGCGGATGTCGATGTTGTGTTCGATGGCATGGTCGATGCATCGGCGCAACGACCACGTCTCTTGTGCCTGAAGGCCTGTGGCGAGGCAGGCCAGTGCGGCTATGGCGGATAGTTTGTTCATATCTGTATAAGTAAGGTTTTAGGGGTTAGTCTTCTTTTTCCTGATTCTTGGTGTTGTTGCGTATCAGGTCCTTGTCGGTGATGCCACTCTTGACGGCTATCTGGATGCCGTCGCTCATGCCCACTTCGATGGGTTGGCGGCGGAAGACCTGCTGGGGCACGCTATCGGTCAGTACATAGACAAAGGTGCTGTCGTCCTTGAACTCCACGCATCCTTCAGGGATGGCGAGGGCTTGGCTGGCGCGTTCGAGCACGATTTCGCCGTTGGCAGAGTAGCCCGAGCGAATGACCACCGTATCGGGAACACTAACGGCCGCTTTGATCTCGAATTGGTTGGCGCCGTTGTCTTCGGTCGATTTGGGCGCGATGTACTCCAGCGTAGCCTGGAAGGTGAGATCCTGCAAGGCGCCGATGGTAATCTTGACGGGCATGCCTTCGCTCACACGACCCACTTCGGTTTCGTCGATGTTGCCGCGGAAGATGAGGTCGTTCATGTCGGCCACGGTAGCGATGGTCGTACCGTCGTTGAAGGTGTTGCTCATGATGACCGAGTTACCCACCTTGACAGGCACGTCGAGGATGAGGCCCTCGATGGTGGAGCGTATCAGGGTGCTCGAGAAGGAGGCGCTACTTTGCGTGATTCCTTCCTTCACGATCTGCAGGTTGTCCTTGGCGGCCTGAAACTCCTCGCGGGCCTGCTTCACGGTCACTTCGCCCTTCTCGTACTCTTCGGAGCTGATGAGCTTGTCGGCATAGAGCTTCTCGAGGCGGGCAAAGTCGGTTTCGGCCTGGCGCCCGTTGATTTCGGCCAGGCGTACGCGGCTCTCGGCGGCGTTGAGCGTACCCAGTTCGGGAATGACTTTCACCTTGGCTATCACTTCGCCCTTCTTCACCTTCTGGCCGGCTTCCTTGTAGACTTCTTCGATGATGCCCGATATCTGAGGCTTGATGAGGACTTCGTCTCTCGGCTCTATCTTGCCGGTGACGACGGTGGTCTTTTCCAGGTCGGCCACGGCGGGGCGGACGGTGTCGTAGAGGGTGACTTCGGGTTGGGACTTCTGGTACAGGAACACGAAGGTCCAGATGAAGATGCCGGCCACGATGACCAGCAACGCGATTTTCAGAATCTTTCTTGTTTTCATGTCGGATATGTTTTTTGTTTTTATTTCTATAATAGGATGGAGTAAATCGGAGGTGGAACAACTATTCGTCGCGTATCGCCTCTATCGGCTTGATGGCCATGGCACGATAGGCCGGCGCGAGGCCCGCCAGCACGCCGAGGGCAATGAGCAGCACGCAGGTACCCACGGCCATGCCGAAGCTGACCTGATAGTGCGTCTCGACGACACCCTGTGGATTGGCCGCCGCCTCGAGCACCTGGAGCACCAGCACGGCCAGCGAGATGCCCGCCATGCCTGCCACGGTAGTCAGCACCATGCTCTCGGAGAGTATCTGCTGGAGAATGTCGCGCGGACGGGCTCCGATGGCACGTCGGATGCCTATCTCGGTGGTGCGTTCGCGCACGGTGACCATCATGATGTTCGACACGCCGATGGCTCCTGCAAAGAGCGTGCCCAGCCCCACCATCCAGATGAGGATGTGTACGCCCGTCATCAGGGCATCCATCATGGAGAACATGGCTTCCACGTTGAGCATCATCACCGCCTGCTGGTCGTCGGGCGAGATGTAGTGGGCGGCCTTGATGGTTTGCTTCACCTGCTCTTCCACGTCGGCCACCTTCACTCCAGGCTTCATGGTGAAGCACACGAGCTCGACGGTGTTGCCCAGGTTGTACATCTTCTGCATCGTGGTATAGGGCAGGGTGACGGCTTCGGAAGCCTGTCCCTGTATGTTGACGTTGCCCTCGGACGAGCACATGCCCACCACGCGATAGTAGATGCTATCTACCTGTACGTACTTGCCGCAGGGGTCACCTCCCTTGGGGAAGAGGCTCTCGTAGACACGCTTGCCGATGACGCACACCTTGCGTGCCTCGCGGATGTCCACGTCGTTGATAAAGCGTCCGTAGGCCATTTCCTGATGTTCTATCTGTTCGTAGTCGGGGTAGAGCCCTTTGACGCTACAATCGTATTTGTTGCCCTCGTAGATGGCCGTTTTGCCCCATTGGGCTACCGAGGGAGTGGAAATCTCTATGGGGGCCAGTTTGCCGATGCGCTCCACGTCGGCCATTTCGAGGTCCCAGCTTCGTCCTTTGCGGAAGCCTTTGTAGGCCTCGCCCGTCTTTTGGGCGAAGATGAAGCCCGAGTTGGTGGCAAAACCTTCGAATTCTTTACGCAACTCCTGCTCCATGCCTTGGCCGCCTCCCATGAGGGCCACGAGCATGAAGATGCCCCAGAATACGCCGAAGGCCGTGAGCAGGCTTCGCGTCTTGTTGCGGGTGATGGTGACGAGGATTTCCTCGCAGGTATCTTTGTCTATTTTCATAATGCCTAATTTTCAATTATCCATTAATCCGCCCTCAATGCCTCGATGGGCTTGATTTTCGTGGCCTTGCGGGCAGGGAAAAAACCGGCCAGCGTGCCGGCTACGATGAGCGTCACTGTAGCCTGTATGGCGATGCGAAGGTCTACCGTCGGGTCGCTGAACATCTTGGCCTGGAACATGCTGGCATCCATCGTCTGGTTGCCGAAGGTGTTGTCCATCCACTCCGTCACGCCGATGCCCGCCACCATGCCGATGTAGCCGAAGAGGGTGGTGATGACGACACTCTCCACGATGATGAGCCACAGGATGGAAGCCGGCTTGGCGCCCAGTGCCTTGCGGATGCCGAACTCGTGGGTGCGCTCGCGCACGGTGATGAGCATGATGTTCGACACGCCCACGATGCCGCTCAGCAACGTAAAGATGCCGATGACCCAGATGGCCGTGCGCAGGATGCCCATGGCGTTCATGGTGCGCAGGTAGTCGGTAAAGCGGTTCCATATCCAGATGGCGCCCGTGTCGTCGGGCGAGAAGCGGTGGTTGGCGCCGATGACGCGGCGGTATTCCGCTTCGAAGGCTTCGTTGCTCTCGAGGGAGGTCAGGCCGTCGGTGGTCAGGAGGATGTTGTTCAGCTTGTTGCCCTTGTTGTAGATGGTCTGCAGGGTGCTGAAGGGGATGTAGGCTTCGCTCGGTTCGCTGTTGCCCTGGTCGTTGTAGATGCCCACCACCTGATAGGCCACGCCCCCGGCGTTGACAAACTGGCCGATGGGCTCGGTGTGGGTCTTGCCGAAGAGGATGTCGGCCGACTTCTGGTGGAGGACGATGACCTTGCGCCGCTCCTTCAGGTCGATGTCGTTGATGAAGCGCCCCTCGGCGGTCTTTACGGCCTCGATTTCCGTGTAGTTGGGGTGTACGCCCAGCAGGGAGAGGTTGACGTACTCCTTGCCGAAGCTGATGTTGAGGCCGCTCTGGCGCACGGTGGCGCCCACGCTTGTCACGTTGTCGGGAAATTGCGTTTCGGTGTCCGTCAGGTCGCGGTTGTCCAGCTCGATGCGCCGCCCTTCCTTCAGGCCGTCGTACGACTGGGTGGTCCAGCCGGGGAAGATGCGGATGGAGTTGAGCGCCCGCTCGGACGAGTTTTGCTCGAAAGCGTGGATGAGGCCGTTGCCCGCGCCCAGCAGCACGATGAGCATGAAGATGCCCCACGCTACGGCAAAGCCCGTCAGGAAGGTGCGTAGCTTGTTGCGCCGCAGGGTGCCGTATATTTCTTGCCAAAGGTCAATCATGGGAATTGAGAATTGAGAATTGAAAATTGATAATTGTGATTTGTGATTTGAGAATGGGGGGATTTTTCCATTCTCCATTTTCCATTAAACAATTATTTCATGAACCCGTCGCGGCCGAAAGGCGAAGCGTCGTGGTTCAGGTTCTCTTCGATGGTGCCTATCACGCCGTCCTTGATGTGGATAATCTTGTCCGTCTGGTTGGCCACGCCGCTTTCGTGGGTCACGACGACGATGGTCATGCCCGTCTGGTGGAGGTCCTTCAGGATCTGCATCACTTCGACCGAGGTCTTGCTATCGAGGGCTCCCGTTGGCTCGTCGGCCAGGATGATTTGCGGACGGGTGATGAGGGCACGGGCGATGGCCACGCGTTGCTTCTGTCCGCCGCTCATCTCGTTGGGCATGTGGTGGGCCCAGTCCTTCAGGCCCAGGCGGTCGAGGTACTCCATCGCCAGGGTGTTGCGTTTCTTGCGGCTCACGCCCTGGTAGAACAGGGGCAGGGCCACGTTCTCCACCGCGTTCTTGAACGAGATGAGGTTGAACGACTGGAAGATGAAGCCTATCATGCGGTTGCGGTATTCGGCGGCGCGTGTCTCGCTCAGGTTCTTGATGAGCGTGCCGTTCAGGTAGTATTCGCCCGTGTCGTAGTTGTCCAGTATGCCCAATATATTAAGTAAGGTGGACTTTCCCGACCCCGATGCACCCATGATGGATACGAACTCTCCCTTTGCGATATCCAGATTGATGCCCTTCAGAACGTGGAGCGGCGCTCCGTTGTAGTAGGTCTTGTTGATGTCTTTTAGCTGTATCACGACTTTCTTCGATTTTATGCTTGTTTTCGCTATTAGACGCACGTATGTGATAAAAAGTTGCAAAAGATACGGACTTTTTTTCTTTTTTTCTGCTAACGTGTGCATGTCGGGTATCTTTTTTTTAGGGAAAAGATTTTGTTGTTTCGTTTTTCTTTGTCAAATTTGTAACCAACATTAATATTAACCCTTTAAACAAAAGAGAATATCATGAATACGAACATGGAGAAACCCTATGTGGTGGGTATCGACATAGGCGGTACGAATACTGTATTCGGCATTGTAGATGCGCGTGGAACGGTGATTGCAAGCAGCTCTATCAAGACGGGCGCTTATACGGAAGTGGAAACATACGTGGACGAAGTTTGCAAGAACCTGCTTCCCCTGCTCGAAGCCAATGGCGGAAAAGATAAAATCAAGGGTATCGGCGTGGGTGCCCCCAACGGCAACTATTATACGGGTACCATCGAGTTTGCTCCCAACCTTCCGTGGAAGGGTGTCATTCCCCTGGCTGCTTTGTTCGAAGAGCGCCTGGGCATACCGACGGCTCTGACCAACGACGCCAACGCGGCCGCCATCGGCGAAATGACCTACGGCGCGGCCCGTGGTATGAAGGACTTCATCATGATCACGCTGGGTACGGGCGTAGGTAGCGGCATCGTCATCAACGGCCAGCTGGTTTATGGTCACGACGGATTTGCCGGCGAGCTGGGCCATGTCATCGTGCGCCGCGAGAATGGACGTGTCTGCGGTTGCGGTCGCAAGGGATGCCTCGAGACCTATTGTTCGGCTACGGGCGTGGCACGCACGGCCCGCGAGTTCCTGACGGCCCGCACAGAGCCCAGTCTGCTCCGCTCCATCCCGGCCGAGAACATCACGTCGAAAGATGTGTACGACGCTGCCGTGAAGGGCGACAAGCTGGCTCAGGACATCTTCAACTTTACGGGTACGATCTTGGGTGAAGCGCTGGCCGATGCCATCGCCTTCTCGAGCCCCGAAGCCATCGTGCTCTTCGGCGGTCTGGCCAAGTCGGGCGACTACATCTTCAAGCCTATCCAGGAGTCCATCGACAAGAACGTGCTCAACATCTACAAGGGCAAGACCAAGTTGCTGATGTCCGAGCTGAAGGATGCCGATGCGGCCGTGCTGGGTGCCAGTGCGCTGGGCTGGGAGCTGAAGTAACCGCTTTTGTAAGAAATTGAAAGAACTGGCACAACGGGTGCGGGGGAAATGACCGTTACCCGTCTGTGTCAGTTATTTTTATGCTGTAATGCAAGGCCTGTCGTCGCTTTGGAAGGAGGTGCAGACTTGCGTCCGCTTGTGAATTTCTTCGATGGAAACGGCAATTTTTGCATCTGTGCCTGTCTTCGGAAGCCTCGTTCTTGGCGTATTTTGCTGGAGTGGGGTGGACGATAGCCTTCGCTTTTTGTCATAAAAAAGGGAAGCCTCCGTATCTGGAAGCTTCCCTCTTTTATTTTGTTCTGGCCAGACGGCCTTGGCCTTAGGCGTTGGCTCTTTTCTCTTTGATACGAGCTTTCTTGCCGGTGAGGTTGCGCAGGTAGTACAACTTGGCGCGACGAACTTTACCGATCTTGTTCACCTCGATGCTGTCGATAGCCGGTGATTCGATGGGGAAGATACGTTCTACACCTACAGTACCCGACATCTTGCGAACGGTGAAACGCTTCTTTTCACCATGGCCGGAAATTTTGATAACAACGCCGCGATACAGCTGAACGCGTTCCTTGTTACCTTCTACGATACGGTATGCTACGGTTACGGTGTCACCTGCCTTGAAGCTGGGGTGCTGCTTGCCGGTAGCAAATGCTTCTTCTGCAATTTTAATTAAATCCATTGTTCTAATTGGTTAAATTGTTATCGTTACTACGCAACATACCAGGCTTCTCTCTGTTTTTCCTGACAGCGATTGCGCGAAAGCGGATGCAAAGGTGCGAATTATTTGTCGGATACACAAATGTTTGGCGCTTTTTTTGTGCTTTTGCGAGGAAAAGCCGGCCGTTCGTCTTTGTTGAAGGACTGGTTTCTCGTGGTGAATGGTTGGGTGCGGGTGCTGGTGTGGTGGGATCGTTTGTCTCTTTTTCTCTTTGCTTGTTTAGATGTAAAGTGTTGAATATTTTCTTAGCCTGTTTCTTCTTCCTCTGATCACGATTATCACGAATCACAAATCACAATTAGCCGAAACGATTTTTACCTGTTGTACCGAAAGAGAAGTGTTAAATAATTTAATATTATATATATATTATATTATATATAATATATATATAATATTATTTTTCGCTCCCGCTTCCTTTGGCTGGGTTGGAAATCTATTTTCGATAATTGTGATTTGTGATTTGTGATATTTGTGACGCTTGAAGCGTAGGCCGGAACATGTGGTGTTCTTGTGGATGATGCCTATTGCTAGTTCCGATTTTTTTTCGTATTTTTGTGTCGGTTTAAAAATACGATGAACGCATGGAAAAGAAAAATACATACTCGAAGTGGATGGCGGTGGTGCTGCTGGCCTGCGTATGCGGCTTGGTCTCCTGCCGTGCGGAATACGAAGTGACGAAGGTGGAAGGCACGCGGGTGGCGATGGACGCCACCTGGGATGCGGAGCCTGACAAGGATGCCCTGGCGCTGCTGGAGCCCTACAAGGCTGGGGTGGATAGCGTGATGGGCGAGGTGAAAGGCGTGGCCGCCGTGTCGATGGACCGCTTCCGTCCCGAAAGTCCCCTGTCCAACCTCATAGCCGACGTCTTGCGCCAGGCCGCCGCCAGCGTGCTGGGCCGTCCGGCCGACGTGGGGCTGGTCAACGTGGGCGGCATTCGCAATGTGCTGACCGAGGGCAACATCACCACGCAGAACATCTACGAAATCCTGCCCTTTGAAAACTCGCTCTGCGTGCTCACGCTGGGCGGAGCCGACCTGAAGGAGCTTTGTGCCAACATTGCCGCCCGTGGCGGTGAGGGGGTGAGCGGGCTGAACCTGGTCATCGATGCCGAAGGCCACCTGCTCGAGGCGAAGGTGGGCGGACAGGCCATCGACGAGGGGCGCACCTACACCGTGGGCACCATCGACTTCCTGGCCGAGGGCAACGACGGCATGGCGGCCCTGACCCGCGCCAGCCAGCGCCAGTGTCCCGAGGGAGCCACGCTCCGCGGCCTTTTCATGGACTACGTGGAGCGCGAGACGGCTGCCGGACGGAAGATAGAGGCGCGCATCGAAGGCCGTGTGGTGATGAAGAAATGAACAATGTAAACTCAAGAAAGAAAGGATTATCGCAATGATGAAACGAATCTATATGCTGCTTTGGCTGGCCGGATGCCTGGCACTGAGCCTCTCCGCCCAGCAGACAAAAGAACTCTATCTGCTCCAGACGAGCGACATGCACAGCCGTGTGGAACCTCTGGCCGCCGATGCCGCCGACGCCGATGCCGGTAAGGGTGGATTGGCCCGCCGTGCCGCCTTCGTCCGCCAGTTCTGTGCCGAACATCCCAACACACTCGTGCTCGATTGTGGCGACATCTCGCAAGGCACGCCCTACTACAACTTCTACAAGGGCGAGGTCGAAATCCAGCTGATGAACCACATGGGTTACGACGCCATGACCATCGGCAACCATGAGTTCGACTTCGGTATGGAGAACATGGCCCGCCTCTTCCGCATGGCCCGCTTTCCGGTGGTCTGCTCCAACTACGACGTGACAGGTACGCCGCTCGAGGAACTAGTGAAGCCCTATGTGGTCATCGAACGCGACGGCTTGCGCATCGGCCTCTTCGGCCTGGCTCCCCAACCCGAGGGACTGATACAGGCCGACAAGTGTCAGGGCGTGGTTTACAAAGACCCCATCCCCGTGGCGCAGGAGATGGCCGACCTCCTTCGTAACGAGGAACATTGCGACGCCGTCATCTGCCTGTCGCATCTGGGCATCCGCGGTATCGATCCCAAAGCCATGAGCGACGAGAAGCTGGTGGTGGCCACTTCGGGCATCGACGCCATCCTTGGCGGACACTCGCACACGTTTATGGAGACTCCCGCCTTCTACCCCAATGCCGAGGGGCGCGAGACGCCCGTGTTCCATACGGGCAAGAACGGCGTGTATGTGGGAGTGTGGACATTGACGTTAACGAAAAAATAATCTCTCAGCCGCTATGAAAAACACTTCGTTGAAACGCATCTGCCTGCTGGCCGTCCTGATATTGTTCTTTGTCAACCGTCCTATGTCCGATGCCCAAAGCGTGCCTGCTTCCACGCCCCGCGGAGAGGCTTCCTTCCTCTATGCGATGAAAGACGATGCAGGTTGCCGTCAATGGGTGGACTCCGTCATGCAGACCTTGAGCCTGCGCGAGCGCATCGGCCAGCTTTTCATCTATACGATTGCTCCCACACAGACCAAGGCAAACGTAGATCTCCTGCGCAAGGTGGTGAAAGATTACAAGGTGGGCGGCCTCTTGTTCTCCGCCGGCGAGGTGCCCGATCAGGTGGCGCTGACCAATCTGGCTCAGGAGTGGGCCGACGTACCTCTGATGATCACCTTGGATGGCGAATGGGGCCTGGCCATGCGCCTGAAGGAGACGCCCCGCTTTCCTCGCAACATGGTGCTGGGATGCATCGCCGACGATAGCCTGCTCTACGAATACGGGCGCGAGGTGGCCCGCGAGTGTCGCGAGATGGGCATCCACGTCAACTTTGCCCCTGTGGCCGACGTGAACATCAATCCCTCGAACCCCGTCATCAATACCCGCTCCTTTGGCGAAGACCCCGCGAACGTGGCCCGCAAGGTTGTGGCCTATGCCCGTGGCCTCGAAGACGGAGGCGTGGTTTCTGTAGCCAAGCATTTCCCTGGTCATGGCGATACGAACGTCGATTCCCACAAAGCCCTGCCCACGTTGCGCTTCTCGCGCGAAAGATTGGATAGTGTGGAGCTTTACCCCTTCCGCCAGGTGATAGACGCGGGGCTGAACGGCATCATGGTGGGCCATCTGGCCGTACCCGCGCTGGAGGGTAGGGAAGGAGTGCCTACTTCCCTCTCGCGCAAGATTACACACGACCTCCTCGTCGATGAACTTCGCTTCAAGGGGCTGGTCTTTACGGACGCCCTTGCCATGAAAGGCGTTTCGGGTAGCGCTTCCCTCTGCCTCGAGGCGTTGAAGGCGGGCCATGACCAGTTGCTCGTGCCGCGTCGTATCAAGGAAGATGTCGATGCGGTACTTCGTGCCGTGAAGCACGGCGAACTTTCCAAAGAAGACATTGCGCGCCGATGCCGCAAGGTGCTGACCTACAAATATGCGTTGGGATTGAATCGGAAACCTTTCGTACGCCTGTCGGGACTCAGTACGCGGCTCAATACGCCTCAGGCGCGCGACCTTGTGCGCCGCTTGAGTCTGGCGGCCGTCACCGTGCTGGGCAACGAGGAGAAGACCTTGCCCTTGGATCCTACATTGAAAGACGTGGCCGTAGTCAACGTGGGCGACCATGCGGAGCTGATGCCCTTCATGCAAGCCCTGCGTCCCTATGCCGAGCCCGAGCGGTTCGACGTGGTGCGTGGCATGAATGCCTCGCAATGTGCTGCGTTCCAGAAACGACTTGCTTCCTATCGTCGGGTACTGGTGTGTGTCACTGAGGACAATCTGGACGCCTATCGCACTTTCTTTGAAACCTTTGCTCCAGAAGTCCCCGTGGTTTATGTTCTTTTCGTCCAAGGTTATCGGTTGGAGTCGTGGATGGACGGATGCCTCAAGAAGGCGTCGGCCGTAGTTCTGGCCCATGCCTCCGACGAAGAGGTGCAACAGGGCGTGGCGGATATACTCTATGGCGTAGCGGGTGCCGACGGTCGTCTTTCGGCCAGCATCGGCGAAGCTTTTGTTGCAGGCGAGGGCGTCACCATCGAGCCGCGCGCGCTTCCCCACTACAACCCCGACGAACATGGCATGGATGCGGGCATTCTTTCTCAGATTGACGACATCGTGGAGGAAGGCATCCGCAAGGGGGCTTTTCCTGGTTGTCAGGTTGTCGTGTGGAAGGATGGGCACGAGATGTTCAACAAGGCTTTCGGTACGCAGGAGAAAGGAGGAAAGGTTCCCGTGGAGGCAACCGACGTCTACGACCTGGCTTCGCTTACCAAGATGACGGCCACTCTGCTGGCCGTGATGAAACTCTATGATCAGGGCCTTCTTAGCTTGACCGACTACGCTTCGACTTACCTTCCTTTCCTGAAGGGGACGGACAAGGAGCGCATCACTATTCGCGAATTGTTGATGCACGAGTCGGGTTTGCCTTCTACCATCTTGTTCTATCAGGATGCTATCGACAAGGAAAGTTACGCCGGCACGTTGTTTAAGGCGAGTGCCGATCGCCTCCACACCGTCCGTCTCGGACGTAAAACGTGGGGCAATCCCCATTTTCGTTTCCGTGCAGGGTTGACTTCTCCTTTCAGGACTGATAGTTGCACCATCCAGGTGTCCGATAGCCTTTGGCTCCAAGCCTCCTTCAAGCAGGAGATGATGCGGAAGATTGCCGATGCGCGCCTTCGCGACAAACGTTACCGCTATAGTTGTGTGGGTTTCATCCTTCTCCAGCAGGTAGTCGAAGCTCGTACGGGCCTTTCGATGGATGAATTCCTTCACAAAGAATTTTATGGGCCGATGGGATTGACACATACAGGTTTTCGTCCTTTGGCTTTCCTGTCTGCCCGCCACATCGTACCTACTTCGACCGACGCCTTCCTGCGCAAGACTACTTTGCGAGGCTTTGTCCACGACGAGTCGGCCGCTTTTCTTGGTGGGGTGTCGGGCAATGCTGGCCTGTTCTCGAATGCTTCCGAAGTCGCCGCCCTTTGCCAGATGCTGCTCGACGACGGAGTCTATCAGGGCAAGCGTTACTTGAGTGCCGAGACATGCCGAACGTTTACGACTCAGACTTCACGCATCAGCCGTCGGGGATTGGGTTTCGATAAGCCTGGCAAGGCCAATGAGCGCTTCAGCCCTTGTTGTGAGTCTGCTCCAGCTTCCGTCTATGGCCATACAGGCTTTACGGGTACTTGTGCCTGGGTCGATCCCGACAATGGTCTTGTCTACGTGTTTTTGAGCAATCGTATTTCTCCCGATGTCTGTAACAATCTGTTGATGGAGCTTGATGTGCGTGAACGTATTCAGGAGACGATATACCGGGCTTTGCGCACAGGAAGATGATAGAGAAGGTTTATCGATGGCACAACTTTGACTATGCATTTATTATTAAAAATCAACAATCTTGTTTATAATATTCATATATGTTGTAAACGTCTATAGTTTGACTTTTCTTTGATGTTGATGAAGTAATTTGTAGTCAAGAGCTGTGGTTTTGCTTGATTAACTTTATGAGATAGTTTTAGATTTTATAATTTAAATATTGTTTTGACAATGAAGAAGGCTGTTTTATTGTTATTATTGTGGTGCGTATTAGGAATTTCAGTGTACGCCCAAAAAAGTTTTGTTTTGAAATCTCCTGGGGGAAATTTATCTACAACAATTGTGGCTGGTGAACAATTGACATACGATGTCGTTTGTAACGGTCGCCAGATAATGGCTCCATCAAATATTTCCATGACTTTGGATAATGGAACGGTGTGGGGCACTGGTGTTCGTATTCAAAAAAGTCGGCGTAAGAGTGTGGACGAAACGGTGTTTTCTCCATTCTATCGCGCTGCTCAAATTAGAGATCATTATAATGAATTGGTTTTATTCTTTAAAGGACATTATCGAGTCGAATTTAGAGCATATGATGATGGGATTGCTTATCGCTTTGTAAGCGATGTGGAAAAGCCTTTTAATATTGTTTCGGAACAATCTGATTTTAATTTTCCTTTTGATGCGGTAGCTTCAGTTCCATATGTCAGAAATTGGAATGAAGATAACCCTGACGCTCAGTTCTTTAATTCATTTGAAAATGAATATACAACTACATCTTTATCTAAGTTGCATAAACAAAGGCTGATGTTTTTGCCTGTAGTTGTGAATGTAGGCGAAGGTATGAAGATGTGTATAACAGAAACTCATTTGGAAAATTATCCAGGACTTTATTTGTCTGCTTCCCAGGGAAGTAATCGGTTGAGTGCGGTTTTTGCTCCTTATCCAAAGCAGTTAAAACAAGGCGGGCATAATCAGCTTCAGATGTTGGTAACTGAACGGGAAAATTATATAGCCAAAGTTGAGAAAGCGCGTACGTTCCCTTGGCGTATAGCTATTGTTTCTACTTCGGATAAGGATTTGGCCGCTTCCAATCTGAGTTATCTGTTGGCCGCTCCTTCACGTGTCGACGATACTTCGTGGATTAAGCCGGGTAAAGTAGCATGGGAATGGTGGAATGATTGGAATTTGGAAGGAGTTGATTTCGTGACGGGAGTAAACAATGAAACCTATAAGGCTTATATTGATTTTGCGGCATCTAAAGGGATAGAATATGTTATTTTGGATGAAGGATGGGCCGTAAATTTGAAAGCGGATTTGATGCAGGTTGTCAAGGATATTAATTTACGCGAATTGGTGGATTATGCCAAGCAGCGTAATGTAGGCATTATTCTTTGGGCTGGATATTATGCTTTTGATCGTGATATGGAAAACATATGCCGTCATTATTCAGAAATGGGAATAAAAGGCTTTAAGGTTGATTTTATGGATCGCGACGATCAGATTATAACCGACTTTAATTATCGTGCAGCTGCAATGTGTGCTAAATATAAGTTGGTTCTTGATTTACATGGGACGTCTAAACCGGCAGGCTTGAATCGAACTTATCCTAATGTGCTCAATTTTGAAGGTGTAAATGGATTGGAACAATTAAAGTGGAATCCAGTATCTTATGATCAAGTAAAATATGATGTTATGCTTCCCTTTATTCGTCAAGTTGCTGGACCTATGGATTACACTCAAGGAGCTATGCGTAATGCAGCTAAGGGACATTATTATCCTTGCTATTCTGAACCGATGAGCCAAGGTACGCGTTGTCGTCAATTGGCGTTGTATGTAGTGCTGGAGTCTCCGTTGAATATGCTTTGTGATGCTCCTAGCAATTATATGCGCGAGCCAGAATCTACAGATTTTATAGCACAAATTCCTACTGTATGGGATGAAACGAGAGTTTTGGAAGGTAAGATGGGCGAATATATTGTGACAGCTCGTCGTAAGGGAGATGTTTGGTATGTAGGTGGAATTACCGATTGGAATACCCGTGAGTTGACTATTGATTTGTCTTTTTTGCCTGAAGGCAAATATCAGCTTGAACAATTTTGCGATGGAGTGAATGCCCATCGTAAAGGAACGGATTATCGTAAACAAGTTGGTGAGTTATCTTTCGATAGAAAGATTCAAATAAAAATGTATCCAGGTGGTGGATATGTAGCTAAAATCCAGAAGAAGTAGATTTGATAAGATTGAAAAAATCGAAAAACTTAGGGGCGTGTCGGAATGATATTATTTATGTATCAAATTTAGACGCTGCCCCTGTTTTTTATGAAAACTGTTTATATGAAATGAAGTAATATCCGCTGACCCTTGATCTGGTTTACTGAATATCCCCATGTAAACCGGCGCAATTCAAGCATAAAAAAAAGAGCTACTTTTGTGTAACTCTCTGATTTTAAGTGATCCGCTTGGGGCTCGAACCCAAGACCCCAACATTAAAAGTGTTGTGCTCTACCTGCTGAGCTAGCGAATCAAACCTTATTGCTGTTAAGCGGGTGCAAAGATAGTCATTCCTTTTTAAATAGCAAATATTATTAGCGTTTTTATTTTATTCCTTTGGTTGATATTTATTCATGTGTTTGATTTTTAGAGCTTTCTGTATGTTCGATTTTCTCCCGATCGATAATAAATCTTTGGTAATAAGAAAGCATAAGTGTGGTTAACGGTAGCGCTATAATCATGCCTAACATTCCCATCAGTGAACCCCATATGGAAAGTGAAAGCAGGATGATAGCCGGGTTTAGCCCTGTTATCTTACCCATTACACGTGGTACAATGAAACCGTCTTGAATGGCTTGTACAACAGCAAATACGGCAAGGGCTGCTGCTAAAATGATCCAAAAGTTTCCTCCTGTATCGGCTGCTTTCAAGATAGCTAATATAATGGTTGGGATAAAACCGATAATCTGTAAATAAGGGACAAGGTTAAGAAGACCTATGAATAGCCCCAGGCCGATAGCCAAAGGGAAATCAATGATGAGGAAACCGATGCTGAATAAAATGCCTACACATAATGCGACAAATGCCTGACCGCGAAAGTATTTGTTCATGCCTTCTTTTACATCGTTCATAATGCCTGTCAGGAAGGGACGGTATTTTGCCGGAAGTAAACGTGGCCAACCTTCGGAAATACTTTCATAATCTAACAATATGAATACGATGTAGAGTAAGATAATGAATATCGTGAATACTCCATATATAAGGTTGATGGATTCTGTGACCAATGACCATAAAGGAGGTACAGCTTCTTTCAACATATTCAGTAGGTTTTTTTCTTGAAAAAGTTGTTTGAGTAATGCCGGGTCTATGTTTTCTCGTAGAAAATCTGATAGACTACGTGGTACATTGCTACCATAGCTGCTGTCTGTAAAATAGGCCATCAGCAGATCTTTGACTCGACTGAACTCTTGGACCATTGGGGGGACCAACAGATAAAAAGCTGCTGTCCCTATGGCAGCTAATAAAAGGAGAGCGCAAAATATAGAAAGAGCCCTGTTCCTTAATTTCAACCGATGTTGAAAGAATGTTACTAACGGATAAATCAAATAAGCGGCCAACCATGCGATGAAAAAGGGTAGTAGTACGCTGCTAAGCCTTTTCAAAAGCATCAGAATGGCAATGACAACGCCGCAAATGATAGCGCCGCGTATAAAGCTGTCGAAAGTGATTTTCTTACGTTCCATAATGCGCGAATTTGGTTTTTCATTTCTTGCTGTCTTCTTGGATTGCCTTCAAATAGCATGTGCGGCATAGGGGCTCATATTGAGCCGTTTCTCCGAGAAGCACTTGCTTGTCATTTTTTACTGTGCGATGAGAGAAGGAGGCCAGTTGTCCACATTTGACACAAATGGCATGTACTTTCGTCACCTCATCGGCTATGGCGCATAGGCCGGGCATGGGGCCGAACGGGATGCCACGGAAGTCCATGTCGAGGCCTGCGATAATGACTCGAATTCCATTATTGGCCAGTTGGTTGCAGACGTCTATCAGGCCATTGTCAAAGAATTGGGCTTCGTCTATACCGACTACGTCAATTTCAGATGCAAAAAGCAGGATAGTGCCTGATGAATCAATGGGAGTTGAAGCAATGGAATTGCTGTCGTGTGACACTACTTCGGCCTCTGAATAGCGTGTATCGATGGCTGGTTTAAATATTTCGACCCGTTGTTTGGCAAACTTCGCTCGTTTCAGTCGTCGGATAAGTTCCTCTGTCTTACCCGAAAACATTGATCCACAGATGACTTCTATCCGTCCACGTCTGCTGGTTTCCTGTATATGATCTTCTGAAAAAACGTTCATCCCTTTGTTGTTATAATCCGTACAAAAGTAATCATTTTGTTCGCTTCCTCGTGTTTTTTCATTATTTATTTCTACATTTGTACCATTAATAAGTATGCAACGAAGGATATGCAGAAACTGTTAGATGATATAAGGACAGAAATGGATGTCCTGAAAGGGAGTATCGGACGCATGGAACAGCGTTTGGACGAACTGCAGAATAAATTTGCGGAATTGAATAAATTGCTGCAAACAGGAACAAGGTCCCAGACGCCCGAAGCCGTCGTAAGGCAGGAAATCGTAGAAGAGAGAGAACCGATACCTACCAGGCAGGAAGTGAAAATCACGGAACCTTCTTCTGCTCCTGTACACGTGTCTGAAGAGCAGCCCTCTCCGTCGGCCATATTGGGCGAACGGATAAAACCTGCGACTGACTTGCGCCATGCTGTCAGCCTGAACGATTCGTTCCGTTTTACTCGTGAATTGTTTGGCGGAGATGCTGCACGGATGAATCGGGTATTTACGGAATTGAATGCAGCCGTTTCCTTTGAGGAAGCCATAGCTTTGTTTCAAAAAGAAGTACCTGTTGAAGAGGAGAACGAAGCTGTAGTGGATTTTGTTGAACTTTTGCGTAAGTATTTCAATTGAACGGATTATGGGAAAACTATACATTGTCCCCACACCGGTAGGTAATCTGGAAGATATGACTTTCAGAGCTATTCGTATATTGAAAGAGGCTGATCTCATTCTGGCAGAGGACACGCGTACATCCGGCATTTTGCTGAAGCATTTTGAAATAAAGAATGCTATGCAATCTCATCATAAGTTCAATGAACATAAAACGGTTGAAAGTGTTGTTAATCGTATAAAGGGAGGTGAAACGGTAGCGTTGATATCAGATGCTGGTACGCCGGGTATATCCGATCCTGGTTTTTTGGTGGCACGCGAATGTGCGAGGAATGGAGTAGAAGTGGAATGCTTGCCGGGGGCTACAGCTTTTGTGCCGGCTTTGGTCGCATCTGGGTTACCGTGTGACCGATTTTGCTTTGAAGGCTTTTTGCCCCAGAAAAAAGGACGTATGACGCGTCTGAAAGCATTGGCCGAAGAGTCGCGAACGATGGTGTTTTATGAATCGCCTTATCGTTTGGTAAAGACCTTGACGCAATTTGCCGAATGTTTTGGAACAGAACGGCAAGCTTCTGTTTCAAGAGAAATTTCAAAGGTACATGAAGAAACCGTACGTGGTACCTTGAGTGATTTGGTTGCCCATTTTACGGCCAATGAACCTCGTGGCGAAATAGTAATAGTGATAGCAGGAATAGACAAAGAATAAAAACCAACTTTAAACGTTAAAACAAAGCGTATGAAAAAATTAGCTTTTTTGGTTGTATGTGCGGCCGTTGTGGCTTCATGCGACAATTTTACAGGTGAGAGCAAAGACCAGTTGAGGGCCGAGAATGATTCTTTGAAAGTTGTATTGGGCCAGCGTGATGCTGAGTTAGACGAGATGATGGGTACATTCAATGATATTTCTGAAGGTTTCCGGCAGATTAATGCTGCTGAAAATCGGGTGGACCTGCAGCGTGGTTCGGTTGCAGAAGGTTCGTTGAGTGCTCGTCAGCAGATGGCTTCTGATATAGAATTCATCCGCAAACAGATGGAAGAAAATAAGCAGCAGATTGAGAAACTGCAACAAATGCTGAAGAGTAGCAAGACAAACTCGGCACAGCTGAAGCGTGCAGTTGAACAATTGACACAGGAATTGGCTGATAAAGCTCAGCGGATTGAGGAATTGCAGGCAGAGCTGGCATCAAAGAATATCCGTATTCAGGAACTGGATGCAGCTGTTACCGACCTGACTACACAGAAGGAGCAGCTTACTGCAGAAAACGAAGCCAAAGCCAAGACCGTTTCCCAACAGGACAAGGCGTTGAATACAGCCTGGTTTGTTTTCGGAACCAAGAAGGAACTGAAAGACCAGAATATTCTCAAGAAAGGTGAAGTGCTTCAGGATGCTGAAGTCAACAAGGACTATTTTACAGAAGTCGATATCCGTACGACCAAGGAAATCAAGTTGTATTCCAAGTCGGCAGACATTTTGACTAACCATCCTGCCGGTTCCTATGCATTCGAGAAAGATGATAAGAACCAGCTTACACTGAAGATTACCAATCCGCAAGAGTTCTGGAGTGTTTCCAAATATCTTGTGATCCAGGTGAAATAAGCTGTAGATAATAAATCGATAGTGATGTAAACGCAGGCTTTTGCAGAGAGGTTTGAGAAATATTCTCAGTAACCCTCAGCATAGGTCTGCGTTTTTTTGCAGTTTCTTTAGAGAGTCTTAATCTTTCTCCTATGTCCCGTAGATATAAAAACATCTTTTTCGATTTGGATGATACGTTGTGGGCTTTTTCAGAAAATGCCTATGATACGTTTCAGGAAATGTATCACAAGTATGCGTATGACCGTTTTTTCTCTTCCTTCGACCACTTCTATCAGCTTTATCAGAAGCGGAACGTAGAGTTGTGGGAAGAGTATGGACAGGGAAAGATCACAAAAGATGAACTGAATCGCCAGCGCTTTCTTTATCCGCTGGAGCAGGTAGGATGGGGCGACGCAGAACTGGCCAAACGTTTTTCGGATGATTTCTTCTCGGTGATTCCTACAAAAGCAAAGTTAATGCCTCATGCCCGTGAAGTGCTCGACTATTTGTCAGGACGTTACAATCTTTATATTCTGTCAAACGGCTTTCAGGAGTTACAATGCCATAAGATGCGTTCAGCGGGTATCGACGGCTATTTCCGGAAAGTAGTCTTGTCTGATGATATCGGTGTCTTGAAGCCTCATGCTCCGATATTTCATTTCGCTTTGTCGGCTACTCAGTCGTATCTGGAAGATTCGTTGATGGTAGGCGATAACTGGGAAAATGACGTTGCCGGAGCCTATGGCGTGGGTATGCATCAGGCGTTTTTTGATGTGGAAGGGCGGAGTGAATTACCTTTTAAGCCGACTTATCACATCAAGGATTTGAAGGAATTGCTTACATTTTTATGATAGGGCTGTCGTTGTTCGATTTTGTTTAGACTATTTGTTAATAACTGATATTATGGATACAATTTTACCTTTTGCACTTTTGTGCCTGACTTCTTTCTTTACGTTGACCAATCCGTTGGGCACCATGCCTGTGTTTCTGACCATGACGCAGGGAATGACCGACAAGGAGAGGCACAGCGTGGTTACCCGTGCCACATTGACTGCCTTTATCATTATCATGGTCTTTACTTTTGCCGGACAGTTCCTTTTCTGGTTCTTTGGCATTTCCACCAACGGTTTCCGCATAGCGGGTGGAGTTATTATTTTTAAGATCGGTTTCGACATGCTGCAAGCACGCTATACGCCGATGAAGCTGAAGGACGAAGAAATCAAAACGTATGCGAACGATATTTCTATCACACCTTTGGGCATTCCGATGCTTTGCGGTCCGGGAGCCATTGCCAATGCTATTGTCCTGATGCAGGATGCCGATACTATTGAGTTGAAAAGTGTCCTGATCGGTTCCATCGCTTTTATCTATTTGCTGACCTACTTTATTCTCCGTGCTTCCACCCGCTTGGTTAATGTGCTGGGAGAGACGGGTAACAATGTCATGATGCGTCTCATGGGCCTTATCCTGATGGTGATAGCCGTGGAATGTTTTGTAGGCGGAATGAAGCCTATCTTGGTGGATATCCTGAAAACAGGAATGGTCGACCTGCAATAGGGTAACTTCTGTACATTTGTTGGTGCGCAAGGCTTTTTATTTCTGTAGCTGAGGGCAACTGCCTGCATGTGGCGGCTGCCAGAAGTACCGGTCGTCGTTGACGGAGAAGTTCCTCGGGTTCCGTTGCTTGCTGTCGCAGCCGGTGGGTTGCAGGAAGATGTAGTTGATGAGGTTCTCATAGTCGCTTTCCGTGTTGAACCCGTAGCGCGTCCAGCTTTCCAGGTAGAACAGGTTCTTGGCCATGTACTCGTACAGATACTCTTCCGTCGTGGTCTTCTTTTCGTTGTTCCAGTTAGCCTCTTCGTTCACCCGGACGGGCTGGCCGCTCCTGAGGCGTGCGCGCACTTCCTGTATGCTCAGTAGGTTGCCCTGTTCGTCGGTCACCCAGGCGTTGTTCGTGGGGTCTATCCAGAGCCACTTGCCGAGGGTGGACGAATAGACGGCGTTGATGACGTGGCAGTCGTTGATGTATGTCTTCGGCATGCAGGTGATGACGCGTGAAGGGATGCCCATCGACAGGTAGCACTCGTTCAGCACCGTGGCCAGTCCGCGGCAGTTCAGGCCCCGGCTGCCGTCCTTGCAGGCCTCGGCAAAGTTGATGGAATTGTTTCCGCCCGTCGGATTGCCGTTCCCGCCGTCGTGGCGTATCTTGTCGTGGATATAGGTCAGGATGCGTTTGATGGTGGCCAGTTCGTCGCCCGCCACGGCCACGCTGTCCAGCCGGAAATAGTCACGAACGCGCTTCAGGTCGGGATCGTCGGCCTGCGCATAGACAATCCGGGGCAGGCTGTCGGCCGGCTGCGTGCGGGTGTATTCCGGCGCATTTTGCAGGATATAAAGGTAATCGGTGGTCTCTTTCAGTCGCTTCAGGGCGGGTTGCAATTCAGGTGCGTCCAGAATGTCTTTCAGGTCCTCATCATTGACTACCCTTTTGTAGCTGACTTCCATCTTATTGCTGTTCAGGGCTTTGCACAGGTTGCTGACGGCTTCTTGCTTTTTCCCCTGTATTGCCTGGACGCTGGCCATGTTATAGTAATAGGAGTATTTGACGTAAGCATAGCCTTCGGCCAGTTGCGACGCATGTGCGTCGTAGAGGTCCATAACCTTTTGGCAGAGGGCTTCGGCAGCCGGATAGTCCTTCCCGGTATATGCGTTGATAAACTGTGTGTTCAGTGAGTCAACGGAAGCCATGAATTTCCGTTCAGCATCGGTTTGTGCCGACAGGCTTGTGAAGCATACTGAGCTTAAAAGCAAGATCAGCAAGTGTTCTTTCAGTCTTTTCATTGTGTATTCTGTTTAAAAAGTAGTTGTCAATAGGTTGTTCGGGCTGCAAATGTAGGGCTAATAATTCAATATCACTCTATTATTGTCGAATATTCTTTTCCAGCACTTTCTGAATGATTCCCTTCACTTCCTCTTTGCTTTTGATGGCAGCCGGATGAGCATGAAAAACATTATATTCATCAATCGCAGCCTCCATGGGTATCTCTGCACCGGGTTGTGTTGCCTGAAAAAATATTGTCAGACGGCGCTTGATTTCAGGTTCAAATTCTTTGGTTATGAGACCTTCAATACCCCAAGCAGCTACATGGTCGTAGAGGGGGGCATAGTAGATAAGCCCATCGGCCACATCCTGCCAACACTTGTTCTTTGCACTGGTCGTAGTACCTCCGATGTGACCGTTGTAAGCAGTTTCTCCGTATGGCGTGTTTTTCAAATCAATAGCGAACGGGCGGCATTCCATCAGTTCAAAGGCTGCATCCCAATGTCCTTCGCCCGTCATCGGGAAATTACTTCCGTCAAACAGGTTGTAATCAAACCAATTCAGTATCACGATTCTGACTTTTTCTTCTCCAAAGATTTTCTTCATCCACCATCCCTGTGTTCCATAAACCGTATTTTTCTTTTTGAGAATCATCGAATAGTTGATGGCATGCGGCTGACTGGTTATCACCAATGCCTTGCGCTTACCGTTCAAGGGTGTCTGGCGGGCAAACATTTCCGAAATATGGGCAGCCATTAAACTGTCGCGATAGTTCACTGTACGAGATTCCCAGAATTTCTTGTAGTCTTCTACAGTACGAATCTCATCCCATGAGAACTCTCGGTCGGTTAGTCCGAGCTTAATTTTCCTTGAAGAAGTACGGTTTATTTCATATATACCTTTCAGGAATTTAATGCGGTTGTACTTCTCCCAAATCGGATAGAAGGTCTCTGACTTTCTATAATAGGCATACAGGCTGTCCATGAAAGCCGCCTCCGTTGGATAACTGCCTTGCAGCAGGCGGTTCACATCATCGTTCATGTTGGACGAGCCGACTTCGGTATAGACGTGTCCCACTTGTTCGGCAAAACGAGGATCGGCCAGGATGTCGTGAATCAGGTCGTATTGTACCGTGTCACGGTGGTCGCGCTCACCCAGCACTACTATATCCGATTTCTCAAACTGTTTGAATATGTATTCTTTGGGAGACATTCCCTTTTCAGCTGCGCATGTACGCAACGCCTCGATAGAGGGTGTCTGTGCCTTTAATGCAATGGCTGTAAAAGCACTGAAAATAAAAAGTAATAAGTTTCTCATATATAAAATATAAAATTATTTATTCAAGTTCATTCTTGGATTTTAGACAATTTCTACATACGGCTCTTCTGGCTGTCGCCGGCACCTGTTCCCTTGTACTTGCTCTTGGCTGCATTGAATTTATAGCGTAAAGTAATACCAATATTTCTACGGGCTTCCATTTTGATTGTCATCAGACGGTTACCACTGTAAATGGTTGATTTTGCCTGATATGAGTTGAAAAGATCATTAGCTTTCAGCTGAACCGAAAGACGGTCTTTAAGGAAACTCTTGTAAAGACTGATGTTGGCAAACCAGCACCATTCTTCGACCTTTGTATTTTCGTTGTCACCAGGAGTGTCAAAACCTAAATCTACATCGAGACTGATACCAAGTGGCAGCTTGAAATTATTGTTCCAGGCAAAGTTAAATATCGGATTGTTGAAATTCTCTGTTCCATTAGATGTTTCCACTTTATACCATTGCTGAAGCAGAAGAAAATTAAACTGCGGAGACCATAATCCGATTGTTGGAGACAATGTAAGAGTGGTATATAACTTGTCACTGTTATACATGTTGTAGAAGGAATATAACGAAACGGTCGGATTGTCTTCCGAATATGCCCTGCTTAACTGTGTAATGGCATCTTCTCCGTGTATGTATCTTGAATTGAGATATATCCACTTGTACGACACATTCAGTGTAAGACGGTTTATTAGAGACGGTCTCAGCAGCGGGTTACCTCCTTCATAGGTATATCGGTTACCGTACATGATATCACTTCTCAACATCCAGTATGAAGGGCGGTAGATACTGCCGGTGTAGGTCAATTGTGTCTGTACTTTACCAATCGGAAGATTCAAGGACACGGACGGGAATACATTGTCGTATGTCCTGCTTTGCTCGTCTATATACTTGCCATCCTCGTAATAGTCGGAAGACAGATGCTCATACCGTACACCTAACTGTACCTGTAGCTTGCCGAAGCTGCGGGCATATTCCAAAAAAGCAGAAGTTGAGTTTTCCTTGATATTGCTGTTATTGTCATCCAGGATTCCTTCCACATTCATGTACGAATTATTCCGGTTCGTATAGGTGTATTCCCCGCCAAAAGAGAGGTTTCCTCCCCATAGTGGATGACCAAAAATCAGTTTGGTCGCATAAAGGGTATTGTCTGTCAGATTTTTGGTGGTGACAGTCTGTTTCTCTAAGGAACCTCCCGCCGGAGTGAACAGCTCCAGCATTTCCTGTGGATTCTTCGTATCCGACCAGAAACCGTCCGCATTGAAGTCGATATTCCAGTCTCCTATACGTCCGTTATAATAAGCATTGAGGGTATGTCTGGTTTCCTGTGTATTTCTCCAGCCCGTAGTGTGACTCTCCTCATAAAGAGCATCATCCTGATACACCAGGGTATTCATCGGATCTACCGTTTCATGGCGTTCCGGTGTCCGGTCATAATCATAGCGTGCACCCAGTGAATGGTTCTCGTTAAACTGATAATTCAGCGACAGCATGGCCGAAACATCTTTCATGTCATATTGTGTGCTGAGATATGAATCCTGTATCCATGTTTTATCCAACAGCGTTTTCTGTTTTATGGTCTTGCGGTCTTCCGTGTATCCTTTCTTGCCATACAGCATACCCGAAAGGTCAAAGCCTCCTTTTCGGTAATTGAAGTTGTATTGGTCCAGCACATTCCATCCATAACCGTAGCCTGTGTAAAAACGGTTGTTGAAACCGAATCCTTCACCTTGCGGCTTTTTGGTCTGAATACGGATAACCGCATTGACCGTCGCATCATAGCGTGAACCGGGATTGTTCACTACTTCAACACTTTTGATGTTATCGGAAGCAAGTTGGTCAAGTTCGGATTTATCCCGTACTTTACGCCCGTTAATATATATTTCAGGGGTTCCAGCACCGAATACTTTAATGTCTCCTTCATTAGCTGATACGCCGGGTATCTTGTTTAGCAGGTCATTTCCTGTACCAGCATTTTCAAGTATGCTTCCTGACACAGTGGTCACCATTGCATCGCCTTTTACACGTGTTTTCGGCAAATCGGCTTTCACTACCACTTCACCCAGCATCTGTGCATCAGTCGTCAATTGTATCACCCCCATGTCGGCTGGTTGTGCCGCTCTGTAAAGGGTGTTATATCCTATGGAGGAGATGCGGACCAACTGCTTCCCTGCTGTGGTGGCAAGGCTGAATGTTCCGTCTTCGCCGCTGATGGTTCCAGTTACGAATGTCGAATCCGGCAGTGACAGCAACACCACATTGGCGTATGGTAAAGGTTGGCTGTTTTCATCAATTAATTTACCGCTGACGGTTTGCGCCGAGATACCGATGGATAGAAATGTACTGATAAATACTGATAAGAGAGTTTTCATTATATAGTAGTTTTTTAATGGATAGTTCATGTGGGATGTCATTTTATTGTTTAACCGTAGGAGCAAAAAGAAAGGACACAGCCTAAACTTTTCACTTATTTGGTTGATTAGGTTCTGGTAAACCCTTGAAGTTCAAATAAGGAAAAGCAGCCTGTGCCCTTATGCAGGGTACAAACTGACTTTTCAACTTATTATTTGGAACTTCATTTAAATTTACCAGATTTAATCAACCCAAATAATATGTTTACAAGTCGCTTGTAATATGTCTTTTTATTCTACTTTCTGTTTCTTACTGTCTCTTTTTCGTTAGAATTTGCACGCAAAGTAATCGATAAAAAACGAAGTATGCAAGTTTATGGAAAATCTTGTTGCTGTAATATGTTTATTTCATCTTTCGTTAGTTTGCTTATTCTTCGACAATCCACCTCTCTATCCCCCGGATTTCGTTGCTGAAGTTGACACCTATCTTATAGAGGATCCTTCCGTCGGAGGCAAAGGGAGCGGCGTAGCCTTTCTCATTGATTTGGCGGATGGCTTCTTCGGCAGTGCCGTTCAGCTTGAACTCCATGACGTAGATGTAGCGGTCGGTCTTCACTACCATGTCTATGCGGCCGTTGGACGTGCGGTATTCCGCTTGAGTGTAGAAGCCCAGCAGCTTGAAGACGATGAAGAGCACGTTCTGGTAGTGCCGTTCCAGGTCGCGTGCCAGCTCGTAGGGTGTGTCGGCAAAGAAGCTCTGGAGGCGGCGCATGAAGGCGTCGGCGTTGCCGCCTCGGACTTCCCGGACGAAGCTGCTTATCTCGAAAGAGGGGTTGCCCGAAGAAAGAGACGCATAGTTGGGCAACAGAAACTTGGTGAAACCTTCTTCTACTTCCTTGTTGGGAAAGCCCAGTTCATAGGTCCTGAATTCTTTGTCGAACCCCTTGATGGTGAGGTAGCCACTCTGGTAGAGGATGGGGACGGGATTGGTCTCCATCGTGTCGATACCGCCCAGTGAGTCGGCGGTCGCCATCTCTTCGGCCAGGCGGTGCAGGTCGTACTTGCTGCGCTGGAGCAGCTCCACGAGGAAGGTGGGCGTGCCTGTCTCGAACCAGTAGCTGCCGAACTTCATTTCGGCCAGCGTATTGAGCAGGCTGAACGGGTTGTAAATGTCTTCCGTATTTTCGGCAAAGTGGTAGCCGTCGTACCATTCTTTCAGTGTCTGTCTGGCTTCGGTTTCGTTCATTCCGTTGGCCTCGGCCAGAAGCCGGATGTCTTCCTCCAGATCGCGGTAGAGTTCGTTCTCTGTAATGCCGCAGATGTTGGCAAAACGGTTGGACAGAGAAATGTCCATCAGGTTGTTCAAGTCGCTGAACACACTGACTTTGCTGAACTTCGTCACACCCGTCAGCAGGGCGAAGCAGAGGTACTTGTCGCAGCTCTTCAGTACGCCGTAGAAGGCTTTCAGCGTGTTGCGGTAGTCGGTGAGCAGCGGTTCGTTGCCGATGGCCTGGAGCATGGGTTTGTCGTATTCGTCCACCAGCACCACGACGTTCCGTCCGGTGGTGCGACAGGCCTTCTCGATCAGCCAAGCAAAGCGCTCTTCGGGAGCACGGTCTTTCTTCTCGTTGCCATAGATGGCCTCCCAACTCTCCAAATGCTGGTTCAGGATGGCGTTCAATGAGGAAGCATCCACATATTTCCGGGCGTTCAGGTCGAGGTGCAGTACAGGGTACGTCGTCCAGTCCTTTTCCAGCTCTTCCATAGCAAGCCCCTTGAAAAGTTCCTTCTTTCCCAGGAAGTAGGCTTCCAGCGTAGAAATGAGCAGGCTCTTGCCGAAGCGGCGCGGACGGCTCAGGAAATAATATTGGCCGGATTTTACCAAGTTATAAATAAGCGAAGTCTTGTCGATGTAACAATAGCCGCCTTCACGTATTTTCTCAAAACTCTGTATGCCTACCGGATAAATCTTGCTCATGGCTTCTCTGTGATAAATGATTGTTTTTGCAAAAATAATGAAAGGCGAGGGCAGAGACAAACGAAAAGCAAAGTTTTTCAGTTTGACTGTGCCGAGCCGCATCCTGTCTTATCCAAAAATAATAAAAGAAAGAAAGGAATAACGCGACGCGTTTATGGACGCTTTTTGTTGGCAGGCGGCCGATGGCGGCCTTTTTCTTGAGGCGATTTGTACGGATAGAGCGGATTAATCCTTATTTTTGTAGGCAGAAGCCCCGCCCGATGAACGAACGGGGCGCATCGTTGTTATAGAAACGTTATGATACTCTATTTTTCAGCAACAGGAAACAGTCGCTATGTGGCGGCCCTGCTGGCCCGGGAATTGGGCGGCCAGCCGGTGATGGATATGAGCCCGTACATGAGGCCGGGGGCGGAACGGCTGGCGGTGACGCTGACCGGGGGCGAGCCGCTGCTCTTTGTCTTCCCCGTGCATTCGTGGGGATTGCCCAAGTATCTGGCGGGCGTGCTGGCGTCGATGGATGTGCGGGGCTATGTGCCCGGGCAGAACTATGTCGGCCTGCTGGCAACCTGTGGCGACGATGCAGGCCGTCTGTACCGCATGTGGAGCGAAACGGTGAGTAGGGCAGGACTGCAGGCCGATGCCGGCTTCACGGTGTTCATGCCCAACACGTATGTCCTCTTTCCCGGCTTCGATGTGGATCGTGCCAAAGTGCGCGACCGCAAGCTGGATGCCGCTCCGGGCATCGTCCGACAAGTAGCGGAACAAATCAAGGCAGGGGTGCGTGGCGATTTTACCTGGAGAGGTACGTTGCCGGGGTTGAAAACAAGCATCATCTATCCGCTGTTTACCCGTTATGCCACCAGTGATAAGGCTTTCCATGTCGATGCGGAGGCCTGTATCGGTTGCGGCCGTTGCGTGGAGGCCTGTCCCGTGGGCAACATCACGCTGACGGCTGTACACCCCAAGTGTGAGGGCAAACACATGCCCGTCTGGCACGGCCGGTGTCTCAACTGCCTGGCCTGCTATCACTATTGCCCCACGCATGCCATCGCCTACGGCTCGAAAACCCGGGGCAAAGGCTACTATACTTGTCCCTATAAATAGAGGTATGCGGATCCTGTTCGTTATGCCTTCCTGACACGGTGCTTCGTGACCCTCTGACACAGTGCTTCGTCAGGGTGTCAGGAAGTGCTTCGTGAGGGGGTGACGAAGCACTGCATCGCACCCTCATGCCGTGCTTCGTGGGAGGGCGATGAGGCTTAGTCTTCCAGGCAGACACCAACACCTTTCAGCGACTTGAGCGTGACGGCGGGGTCTTGGGATAGGTATTTGCGGAGCTTGGTGATGAAGACGTCCAGGCTGCGCGAGGAGTAGAAGTCGGCCGTTTCCCATACGGCGGTCAGGATGTCGTCGCGCCGGACCACCTGGCCTTTCCGGCGGCAGAGCATTTCGAGTATTTGCGCTTCTTTGGGCGTCAGCGCCTGGCGTTCTTCGCCGTGGCAGAGCTGGTGTTGCGAGGGCAGGAAACGGTAACTGCCGATGGCATATTCTTCTTCCGCGGGAACATCTACGGTTTGCGGGGCGGGTGCACTCTGTTTCATTTTCAGCACGGCCTGGATGTGGGCATTCAGCTCTTCGGGCAGGAAAGGTTTCTTGATGTAGAAGTCTGCACCCGACTGGTAGCCGTTGATGACGTCGCGTGCCGTCGTCAGCCCCGTGATGAAGATGATGGCCAGCTGGGGATGGCGCCGGCGGATGTGCTGCACCATGGTCATGCCGTCCATGACCGGCATCTCTACGTCGGACACAATCACGTCGAACGTCTTTTGCTCCAGCAGTTCCAGCCCCTCCCGGCCGTTGGGGGCGGTGGTCACTTCGTAACCGCCTATCATCTGCTCCAGGCTGCTCTTCAGGATGAAGCATAGGTTCTTGTCGTCTTCTACCAGCAATACTCGTATCATAGTTTCTCGTTTGGAGTGGGCAGCGTCAGCGTGAATTCGCTGAACTTGCCCTCTATACTGTTTACCGAAACGCTTCCGCCCATGGCCGTGATAACTTTGTGGACAAAGTTCAGCCCCAGGCCGAAGCCGGACACCTTCTTCTCCTTCTTGTATTCCAGCCCGCCGCGGTCGAACTTCTCGAAGATGTGCTTCTGCTGTTTCAGCGGGATGCCCCAGCCGTTGTCCCACACCCGGATGAGGACGTGGCGGTTCTGCTCTTCGGCAGAGAGGCGGATGGTGACACGTTCGTCGGAATACTTCAGCGAATTGTCTATCAGGTTGCCGAGGGCTTCCTTCAGGTATTCGGTATCGGCCGTCACCAGGAGGGAGTCGGGGCAATGGGTTTCAAGGGTTACTTCCTTGTCGGTCTGGACCCGATACTTCTGCGTCAGTTCGTCGAATAGGGCGGGGAGGCTGACCGGTTCCTGCGCCAGCTTCAGGCGCGACTGCTCCAGCTTGGCGATGGTCAGAATCTTCTCGGACAGGCCGAGCAGGTGGGCGCTCTCTTCGTGCAGGATGGCGAAATACTGTTTCTTCAGTTCTGGGTTCTGGTCCAGCAAGCCGCTTTCCAGTGTATGCCCGGTCATGGAGATGGTGGTGATGGGCGTCTTCATGTCGTGGATCATGGCGTAGGTGAAGTCCTGCCGCAGGCGGGCTATCCGGTTCTGGCGGATGATGATGCGCACCTGATAGACGATGCATCCGGCCACAAAGACCAGCAGCAGGGCGGTGGCCACGAGCAGGACGCCCATCTGCCGGAAGGCAATCCAATAAGGGTTTAGAATGGTGGCCCGCACGGCTTGCGTATGTTCCCTGTTCAGATAGACTGGATTGGTCCGGAGTGTCTTGAACGGATGGTGCCAGGCAGAAGCCTCCTCTTCCTGAAGGGGAGCGCCAAGGGAGTCGACCAGCTGGCATTTCACCTGAGCCTGATACCCTTCTTGCGCCAGACGGGCTGCAAAGATGGAGTCGGCCAGCGGCAGGGAGATGGACGAGTGATAGACCGAATCGGCGTAATCGTTGGCAAGCACCGTCAGATACTCGAACAGTGTCTGGTCGATTTCCTGTTGGTAGTCGAAATTCGTAGAGAAGCTGAGGGTGATGTCCTCGTCTTGGGTGTCGCTTAGCCGGTCGAGACGCGTCTTGGCCTCGTCCACAACGGCCTGCGGGAACAGACGGTTACCGACTTGCAGCAGTTCCGCCTCTATCAGCCGGTAGGTGTGGACCAGCCACGAGCCTTGGATGGCCACGATGACAATCAGACTCAGAAAGGTGATTATTTTGATGTATTTGCCGGGCATAAGCATCTTGATTTGTCGGCAAAGATATAACAATCTCTTAACAATCGGGCGTTTCCTAACAATAATATAAGGAAAGCGTAACGAGGCCATAACCTGCTTTCTGCCGTAAAGACCGTTACTTTGCGGCATGAAAACAAAAAGAATGAATGCTTTATGAAACAGATTGTAATTCTGACAGTAAGTTTGATGGTGGCAGCCACCCGCTTGGCTGCGCAGGAGGTAAAAGGACGTGTGACGGATAAGGACCGGCAGCCGATAGAGGGTGCGACGGTGGTCATGCAGACGCCGGACTCCGTGTTTGTCGACGGTGTGACCACTGATTCATTGGGATGCTTTGTGTTCCATCGGACGTTGAACCGGTATCGTCTGATTTTCCAGCACCTGCTCTACAAGAGTGTGGTGAAGGATTATGACGCGTCGGGCGATGTCGGCACGGTGGTCATGGACGAACAGGGAGCCTATGCTTTGGATGAAGTGGTGGTCAGTGCTGAACCTCCCTTGGTGAAGGCAGAGAACGGCGCCCTGACCTACGACGTGGAAGCCCTGGCCGAAAAGACGACAGCAAGCAACGCTTACGAAGCCTTGACCCGCCTGCCGGGAGTATGGGAGCAGGGCGGGAGCCTTAGCCTGATTGGAGCAGGAAGCGTGACGGTAGTGTTGAACGGACGCCCTTCGTCCATGTCGGGCGAACAACTGGCCAATCTGCTGAAGAATACGCCTGTGGGCAACGTGGAGAAGGCGGAAGTGATGTATAGCGCGCCGGCCAAGTACCGTGTACGAGGGGCGGTCATCAACTTGGTGCTGAAGAATCGGAAGTCCGAGGAACCTTTCCTGCGTGGAGAAGTTGGAGCCGACTTTACTCAAGCCCGCTATGCACAGGGCAGCGGCCGCATGAGCCTTTCTTTCGGAACGCGGAAGGTGACGGCAGATGTGCTCTATGCGGCCGACTATACCAGACGGAGGACGGGCTACGATTTCATCTCCCACCATACGCTGGGCGGCGTGGTACACGAGGTGGAGCAATACAACACCGGCTTGAGGAGAAAGCTGACCCATAACATCCGTACCTCTCTGGATTATCAAATAACGGAGAACGATCATCTGAACATGGCCTATACGGCAGCCGTCACTCCCAATATCAAAACGGTTGAAAACTCGACGGGCACCTTGTCGGAGTCGTCCAACGTTCGAAAGGGAGATGAGCAGATGCACAACTTTAACCTCGACTATACAGCACGTTGGGGGATGAATGTCGGGCTGGATTATACCTCTTATTCCTATCCGAGCGTGCAGGAGTTCAGCAATCGGGCAGGTAATGTCGAGCAGGAGTTTTTGGCCGACAGTCGCCAGCGCATCAACCGCTGGAATGTCTATGCAGGCCAGACGCACGCCCTGCCCCTGGATTGGAGTCTGAACTACGGCATCAATTTCTCTTTTGCCCAAGAGAAAAGTGCCCAGTTATATCATGCGCAAGATGGAAATGACATGTCATCACTGAACTCGGATACGGAACTAGACGAACGGACCTACAATTTCTATGGAGTGTTGGAGAAAGCCTTTGGCGAGCGTCTGTCGTTCTCTCTGTCCGTGGCCGGAGAGTATTACCGTCTGGCCGGTTACGATCGTTGGGCTGTCTATCCCTCCCTGCAGTTGAACTATGTGCCGTCGGCTTCCCACATCTTCCAGCTTTCTTTTTCTTCAGACAAGGCCTATCCCGACTATTGGAGCATGCAGGACGCTACGAGCTACCTCAACGGCTATGCCAAAGTAGTGGGAAATCCCGGCCTGCGTCCCTCGACAGATTATACCGCCGACCTGACCTACATTCTGAAAAGCAAATACATCTTCAGCCTGTACTATACCCATGTAAAGGACCTGTTCGACCAGTTGGCCTATCAAAGTCCCGACGAACTGACGATGATTTATCAGACGGTGAATTATGACTACGAACAGAACTTCGGCCTTTCGGTGATACTGCCCTTCACGGTCGGCAACATTTGGAACTCTCGCCTCACACTGAACGGCTCCTACCTCAGGGATATTTGCAAAGACTATCATGCCATCGGCTTCGATAACTGCGTTTGGCGGGGAATCGCGATGTTGAACAACATCTTCCGGTTATCCTCCAAGCCTGCCATTAGTCTGGAGTTGAACGGTCTGTATGTCAGTCCTTCCGTTCAGGGAAATTATGATTTGTCCTCCATCTGGAAAGTCGATGCCGGACTGAAATGGACTTCTGCCGACAAGAAAGCCGAACTTCGTCTGTCGGGCAATGACTTGTTCAACAGTGCCACTCCTAACGCCCGTGTGAACGACAGGGGGCAGCGGTTCGAGATAAACCAGCATGCTGACAGCCGTTCTTTCTCCCTGTCGTTTACCTATAAGTTCGGTGGTTACAAGGCAAAGGAACACAAGGATGTGGACACGTCGCGTTTCGGTTATTAATTTGTTGTCGGTACGGTCTTTATTAGTTAGTGAAAGATGGGTATGTCCTGTGAAGTTTCACCGTAATGTGCTTGTATAGAGTGTGTTGCGGTGAAGCTTGTGGGTTAGGAGTGAAAGGTCGTCCCTTCACAATATTACTCTGATTGCTAAATGTTTACAGGCTTGTGAAGGCGTGAAAGCATTTTTCTAACAAAGTTTTTTCAAGAGGGTGTTTGATGAATGAAATCGTCACTACCTACTTGAGCCGCGTAAACATCTACATTAGCATTGTAAACATCTACTTTAGCGACGCAAACATCTACATTGGCGGTATGGACATAGAAATGTTGTAGATTTGTTATAGAATAAAAGAAAAAAGGAGTCAAGTCAACGACTTAACTCCTTCATTTTCACCAGTCGGGGTGACTGGATTCGATAAAGAAACTTAGTACAATCAAGAAAAAATTATTGTTTCTATTATATATCTGATAATCAATGCAAAATGTAATAAATAGTTGCTTTTTAATTTGGCGAAGTTGCGGGCTTTTTATAAGTTTGTTGCGCAAAAGGTGTTGAATTAGGTGTTGAATAAACTTAGCAACTTTGTAAATATGGCATTGAAATTAATTAAACGGATGTATTATCAGGGTAAAGTTGTAGCGTATTTAAAGAAGAATAATTCAATATTGCGTTACAAGCTTGCAATGATTGAAGAAAAGTATTTAACGACAAAATATAGGGTAAAGCCTGGTTATCCATTTGAAGATTCTGAATTGTTGAATCAGAAAATAGATGAGTTGGAGGAAAGGGTTGATAATAAAGCTTGTGAGATTTTATATTCTAACCCTTTGGCTAAGATAACAAATATGGTTATGGCTGAGGCTTTAAAGCAAGAAAAAGTTGAAGAATCGGAGATTGAAGAGGATGAGAATATTATAGTTTATGATTTTGATAAATATATTGAAGATATGAAATTGCGTAAGGCAGAAGAAGATGCTGAAAGGGGAATATCACGCAAGTTACATCCTTCATGCAAAGATTTTATTAGTACTCGCAACGCTTTAGCGGATTATGAATATGATAACCGAACCCTTCTCCATCTGTCAGATATTACACCAAGTTTTATTGGTGATTTTGTTGATTATTTAGCTGATGAACGAATTTCTAACGAGAATCATACTTATCTCACCAAAGGTAGTTTGGTTAATGCAACAATAAATAAAAGGCTTGATTGCTTAGCTGCGTTAACAAGAAATTTCTACAAAGATTTGAAAGCTACTGAAATCATATTAGAGGGGAAACAAGATAGCGAACAAGCTGATGTTATACGCCTTACCAAAGATGAATTAACGTCATTGGCTTCAATGGATTTGAATGTAGAATCAGAATGTAGGATTAGGGATTATTTTGTTTTTCTATGTTTGACGGGATTGCGTTATTCTGATTTTTGTTTGATTGATAAATCCAATTTTGTGCCTCATCAAAACGGTTATATACTTCGCTTGTATACGCATAAGACGATTAAACGGGCTGAGATTCCTTTGACAAACAAAGCAATAGAAATTGCACATAAATATGAATTTCGTTTTGATTATTATACAAATCAAGCTTTCAATCGACAACTAAAAGAATTGTTGGCACGATATGATTTGTTTGGTGACGAAATAATAAAGTATCGCCAAATAAAGAAAGGAGTTGAAAAGGTGAGTATGCTGAGAAGAGAAAAAATTAGTGCTCATACAGGTAGAAGAACTTTTATATCTATATTGGTTGAAAACGGAGTAAATTTGCCAAAAATAATGGCAATGACTGGACACACAAAAGAATCTACCTTAAAGATATATGTGGATAGATTTTCACCTAATTTGAAGGACGCTATAGTACCATTGGAATTTTAATATAAAAAATGATTATGTGCACAAATAAAAAAGGAGAAGTATCTCAAACTCATTTAGATGAGCATTTAACCAATTGTTTCGTTGGTTATTTGATAGCTATAAAAGAGAATGGTGACGCATTGGGATATACGAGAGTTCAGACAGCATTATTTACTGCTCTTGGTGGTTTAGACAAGGACTATAATACACCTCAATTTGTGGAGCGTATGAGAGATGATTTTGAATTGATTGCAAGACATTTAGATTCAATATCTCATAATATGTATAAGGAAGAGAGAATAAAGGAAGTTTATAATGATAGAAATTCTCCGCAATTAGAAAAGACATATACAGTCGTTGATATTGCAAAGAAGCTCAATATAACGGAACAAGCGGTAAGAAAGAGTATCAAAGTAGGCAATTTGAAGGCACAGAAAGTAAGAAATAGTTATCATGTTACACATAATGACTTAGAAGATTTTATTAAAAATAGAAAGCGCAAGTAATTAAAATATGGTAGGTAACTTCTATCAACTATTTGTGAAGTAACCTATTATACTTCACAGAACGGTTTAGCATAAAATTTTCGGGAAAAAATTGTTCCCAAAATATGCACAATTTGGTTTTCTAATATTTTTCGGGTATATTTGAATCACAAGGAACAATACAATAATTAAAAAAACGGAAAGATAGTACGTTTATCCTCGTTTGAGGAAATGTACTATCTTTTTTTATTTAGTAATTTAATAATCAAAATATTATGGAAAATATTAATTATCAGTTTACTCAGGTACCAACAAAGCTTATGATACTATTGGATGTTAATTGCAGAAGCATGTTATTCACTTTATGTCAGTTAGCTAGTCATTATGCTGATAAGAATGGCATATTCTTTAGGACTAATGCTGATTTAGTTGCCGAAAGCAGACTTAGCCAAAAGCTTGTTATTGCAACTTTAGATACACTGTATCGGCATGGAATTATCCAAGTGTGGAGTGCAGGGAAAGGCAATGGCAAGCACGCTAATTACTTTAAGTTGAATCTTGAAAGAATAAAGGAGTTTGAACGTCTAAAAATGGATGAATTGAAAAATCCCGATTTACAACTACAAATGGTTGATTATCGTGCTAAGGGTTATTCACCAAGTTATTTAAAGAAAGATACTCCACTTGTTGCCCAAGAAAATTTCCAAGAAATTCCCAATGATTTCCCTAAAGTTTCCCAAGGTACCAACAATATAAATAATATAGAAAATATAGATAATGAAGAAAATAAAAAGAATAGAGATAATAAAGAAGGTATAAATAATAAAGATAATAAAAGGAAATTTGAAGTAAATTGTATTATGGAAATTGATAATGAGGATAAGGCTAAATTGTTATTTAATAATGATGAGTTCAATTATATTATTGGTAAATTGATAGATAAAGGACTTTCAAGAGATGAAATTATGGATGAATTGAAAATTAATAATCCCAAGTGCTATGATTACTTCAATAGAGCCTCATCGCAATTATCATCTTGATTTTTTTCTTTTTCTATACTTTTCTTATTCTGCAAATATTTATTATTAGAAGTAACAATAAGGTTACTTCAATAATAAATTAAGTAATAGAATAAAGTATGAATACTGATATACTCCAAGATGTAAAGAGAAAAATAGAAGAACTTCAAGAGCTTATAGTAAAGTTAGAACAGCCTCAGCAGACAGAAGAAAAAAAACTAGGATATATTAACTTATCAGAAGGTAGTAATGAAGATAAACTAGACAGAATCACGGAACAGATAGCCAAATACAAAATCAATATACTTTCAACTCCAAAGGACTCTCAACTTGTAAGGTGTGCTTTGGTTAGTGAGTTGAGGGAAAAAGGTTTGAGATATTGGTACATAATAAGGTCTATGGCTGATAATTATGATGAGGCTGAACAGACAAAGAGATATGTATATTTAATGAGTAGGAAAGATACTATTAGACTCAACTTTGGAGTAATTATCAATCGATATAAAGCAGCAATAGACCTATACAATAAGAACTTAAATAATAAAGAACATGGAAATAACTAAACAAAGCGTTGAACGAAGCGGAAACCTTAATCCAATGTGGGGTAAAAAACAATCAATGGCGACAAGACAAAAAATTAGTGATAGTCAGCGAAAACGATATGCAGCTATACGAAAGGCAATTAGAGAGCAGGACATATTACAATTTGCAAAGGCAGATGATGAAGCTAGAAAAGAGCTTATACATCAACTGTTGGACAAAAATAACATATCCTTCGACAACATTCAACAAGCCGTTAACTTCGTTGCTTTTCTACTTGAAAAAGAGAGAGTTGAAGCTATTATAAAAGAGGAAATCAATAAACTGTTAGCCAGAGATTAACACGGGTAGTACAATGCAAAATTATAAATTCTGCATAACTAATTGATTATCAGTATAGGAAAACGGTTTGTCGTTTATTCTGATTCTTGCTTTTTTCTGCCTCTAGTTGATGGTTTGGTATATAGCTTTCCTTTTCTGATAATACACCTACTATTCTGATATAGTTGAGGGTCATCTTCTGATAATTTAGAAAAGTAATTATTCAATGACGCTTTACTGATTCCCAATTCCTCTGCCGTATGTTTATCATATAGAGAAGATGGAGAGCCGTAGTATTCGTGTACTTCATTAATTTCCAAATGGATAATTGTTCTATATTCTTCCATATCTATATATTTTTTACAAAGCTACTATAAATATTATCTATATTAAAATAGAATCATATTTTTAACTTGGTTTAACGCTAAATATTATTCTATTTCAAATAGGATAACTATCATTGTAATGTGATAATAAAAACGAGTAATAACAATAAAACTTAAAGATATGAAAGCAATTCAATTCAACAGTTCAAATGTAGTAGCAACAGCAGTTAAGTGTATGGCACATGATATGGATGAGGCTACATCAGTAAGTAAGGGTATGATGGCAGAAACCTTAAAAAAACGTATGATGCGAGGCGAGGTCGTAAGATTCTGTTATCAAAAACTTAATGGCGAAATTAGATTTGCTGTTGGAACATTACAGAGTGATGCAGTAAAGGCAAATGTAAATGGTAATGGTATTCCCAAACGGCTTTACGGTATGTTTGTATATTTGGACTTGCAAAAGATGGAATGGAGAGGATTCAAACAAGAGCGGTTAATTGGAATTGTTGATTGATAGGTGGGGTAATCTCACCTATTTTGTTGTTATATTATTCTATTTTAAATACAATCATATTTTTAACTGGATTTAACGCTAAATATTATTCTAATTAAAATAGAATCACTATCTTTGTACTGTAATCAAAAAGCAAGAAGATATGACAACAAAAGAAATAATAAATAAAGCACTAGAGGTAATGAATGGTCAAGATTGGTACTGGTATATGTCGGATTATCAGGTAAGCGAAATGAAGGATAAGGCTTACGGTACTATGCGTTACTTCGTTGAATTAGTTGCCTCAATAAATGATTCAACCATCAGAAAAGCTATGAGAGAGTTATGGATGGCTACATATAATTATAAGAGCTTAAGCTCACCAATGAGTTCTCCGACTGATAAAGAAGTTCAAGAATACAACAATACAAAAGCAGAATTGATGGCTGTTATCCTTCCATCAAGATATAATATAGCAGCTTAGCAATATTCACTTCTTTAGAAAAGTGGTTATAGCTTGATAATCAGCAGCCTCTTAAAATGAGAGGCTGTAATATATTCACTTTCATATTAATAAACTTAAAACTGAAAATTATGAGCGTTAAGAATAGTACAACAACATCTGACTACATAGAATGGGATAAAGCTGTTAACTTGGTACATCGTTTGTATAATGATGGTGATTATCGTTTATCTTTATTGGTTGGTTGCGGTATCTTTTTCGGATTGAGAATATCTGATATATTACAACTTACTTGGGATATGCTTCTATCTGATAAGTCTTTTGAGTTGATTGAGAAGAAAACGAAGAAGCATAGAGAGATTAGAATAAATTCTAACTTTCAGAAACATGTACAAAAGTGTTATGATGCTCTCAGTATAGCAGATAGGTCGGAAAAGTGTTTTATTAGCCGTAAGAATAGCGTTTATAGCATCCAGAGAATCAATGTGTTATTAAAAGGAATCAAGGCTAAATATAGCTTAAAATCAGTCAAAAATTTTAGTAGTCATTCCCTCAGAAAGACTTTTGGAAGGCATGTATATGAAAAGGCTGATACAAATGGAGAAATGGCTTTAGTAATGCTTTCAGAATTATTTAATCACTCAAATATAGCAATAACAAAACGCTACCTTGGATTACGCAAAGAAGAAATATTGCACTGCTATGACCTATTAGAGTTTTAAATTTATTGTATTGATTTGTATTCTTATTTTTTTTATACTTAAAAAATATGTATATTTGCCACAAAATAAAGGATTTAGATTATGTAACAGATAAGAACGACATATAATATAGATAAAAAGCGTTAGCTTTATTCTTGCACTCTGAAAATTGGGGAATTGGATGAGAATGCTGCAAGGAGTAGAAGTTGATGCCTGCGCTCATAGCGTGGGCTTTTACTCGTTTATTGCAGCATAGGTTATCCCCAATACCACGGAGTGCATAGATGAAGTGATTAGTCCACGTTTTTTTATTGTCTTATAATAAGATATTTAACATATGTATTATCAATAAAATTATAGAGCTATGAAAAGGAAGTATTTTTCTTATTATGTATGTGCTATTTTAAGTACATTGTGTTTCATCCTTTCTTCATGTTCTTCTGATGAAGAAAATGGGGTTAATGGTTCTTTGATAGTCAATGGGGAAAGTTTTCAAGTTGAAGATGCAACAATCTCTGATGGGGTTTCAAATGAGGACGTTTTGGTGGGACGTATGTTTGAGGCTAGAATAACAGGAAGTGATGATTCTTATTTTTTTACCTTGGAATATATTCATTGGGATAATGGACGTTATTCTTTTGAATTAGTTGAAGGTGATATTACTGATTATATAAGTGTGGAAACATTTAGCCGCTCGCCTGTTAGCGTTGCAAGTTATGACTATATAAGCGGTAAAGTCTTTTTAACTCGTGATAAGAATATGATAACTCTCAATTTTGAAGACTATACATTTAAAAATGACAATGATTGGAAATGTGTTTTAAATGGGTCGGTGAAATATAAAGAATAATATTCTAGATAAATAATAGTTGTGTTAATGATTAAGGTTAATTATCAACAATACAGAATGAAAAATTAAACTATTTTTAGTTGTATCCGATTCTTAAAAAATCTATAAAACAATGTTTGTATGAAATGTCCTAAATGTAATTCAGAAGTAAAGAAAGGAGCTTTTTTCTGTACGCAATGTGGTATTAGGTTGTTTGATGATAAAGGTAAATATCTTTTTGAAAAAACAACAGAAGCCGATAAAAATATAGATGTTGATTCTATGAATGCTCTGAATGATGGTAATAAAAATAATATCAATATAAAAATAGAAGAGCATATAAATGATATAACACAACCTCTTAGTAACATAACTAAAGAGCCATTAGAAAATAAGAAATCTAAAAAAATATATGTAAAGATTGGTATCATAGCATTATTAATAGTTGCTGTTGGAGTTTTATTTATTGGCTTTAGAGATAATTTCTCAAAGATTATTGATGGGAATATTCCTTTACAGAATATTCAAGTAACTAAATATTTTGTTAAACCTGATAATGAGTCTAATATATATTATTCTGTTGAACTTAAAATATTATGGCCTAATACTCTTGGAGGAAACATTCAAAAGGAAATAGTAAGTAAAGCTTTTGGGATTAATGGAAATAATATTGATGACGCTATGTCTGAATATTTTCGATTATATGGTGAAGAAATATCTGAATTACCTGAAATTGGTGAAGCGACTTATGACCAAAGATATATAACTATTAATATTGATAGCGTTGCATATATTAAAGATAAATATATTGCATTTTCTATAAATTATGAAGAGACAAGCTATGGAGGTTCTATAAATGCTGCTGATATTTGGAGTAAATATGTAAATTATGATATAAAAAATAGTAAAGTCCTGTCTTTATCTGATATATTATCTAATAATGTATCAGATAAAGATGTCCTTAATGAATTAAAAAGAAGCTTATCTATAGATATAGATAGGTCTGACATATTATCTGACGAAGTGTTATTGACAGGCAATGGTGCACGTTTTTTCTTAAAAACTACTTCTAATGAATTAAAGGCTGTTGAGTTAAATTTATCTAATGAATATATTTCTCCTAACGTTAAAGAGTTATTTCAAATAAAAGAGGAATACAATGAGACAGAAACTGATGGTATAAAATTCTTGAAGAATATTTATGAAAATTACATTTTTGGTAATCAAAGCTTTAGTTCAATAGCTCCTAATATTTGTTCTGAAAGAATTTTACAAAGGCTGAAAGATGAATTTTACTATGATTGTGAGAATGGGGATTGTTATGCTCTTTGGTTGTTTAGAACAAGTTATCAAGATGGAACAAATGATATTACTGTTGTTAATAATATCATAGCTAGAGATAATAATTGGTTTGATGTTTACTATTCTGATATGGGATTTAATGGAAAAACTTCCTTTAAATTGACAAAGATTGATAATGAAATAAAAATTGATGAGATTTTTATAGATAAATCATATATAGTTAATTATGATGGGCAAGAAAATATAAGCTCAAATTATGATGAGCAAGAAAATATAAATTCCGATGGGCATATTAACCAAGAAGTTAAAGAAACGATAAATTTTTTCAATGAACCAGCTTATTTAATGGACAAGGAGGACGTTCAAAATGAATTAATTGGTGCTTATTATTGGCAGTGTGCAAGTGATAATCCACAATATATTAATCCTAATCATAATACGTTAGGATTGACTATCTCAATGAATGGGTTAGAACTATTGAATGAGTTTGTAAAAGAGATTTATCCACCAGCTCCTACTAGTAATATAAACGGCACTGTACCTGCAAATGCTAAATATGAGAAAGGCCATTGGTATAAACAAAACAATACTAAAAATAATGCTACTATGTATTATTTAGTTGGTCATGAAACAAATATAGAAATTATGCGTTTTGCAAATAAAGAATGGACTGGTAACGATATTATTCATAATGAGGCATCTCCGAATGCTTTTATTATTATGATGAAAGATAAAAGTAATAATTGGTATTATGTAAGTAAAAAAGGACAATATGTGTTCGAAAAAAAATAAAAAGCCTATGTATTGTATTAAATGTGGAACAAAACAAGAAGAAGGAGAGAAATTCTGCCCTAAATGCGGAACTCCATTTATTGTAGAATCAGAGTCTAAAAGTGAAACTAATTTAAAACAAGAAGCTAATAACGATTTCAAAGTAAGATTTAAGAAAGGTTTATATGTGGCGTTTTCATTAGAAACTGTTTAAATTTTATTCAAAAATAATTTTATGGCAGCGATATGCATCATG